>WBZO01000586.1_pt1 | contig 72527 bp, 67 predicted proteins | sample 5204261 | NCBI WGS metagenome assembly WBZO01 (sample SAMN12412400, study PRJNA552823) | activated sludge metagenome | isolation source: activated sludge from anammox sidestream of wastewater treatment plant... | place: USA: North Carolina | collected 2017-09
AAGTTGTACCATCACCGGATTTAGTCCAGTTGAAATTTACCTGTGAGTTGTTAAACACAGATGTAGTAATTGTCGTATTGTTCGGCGGAGAGTTCAGGTTGAAAGCCGAAAGCTGGGGGATACCACGCTCAAGCGTAATACTTCTCGGACCATTGGATGATTTCAATGAATCGTTTTGAGGTGGATTTGGTCTGAAAGCCCATACATCCCATTGACCGGTTATACTTTGTCCGGGATTTAAACCGAGACCTTCAAGTATTCCGTCGAGTTGACCGAGAGTGAGAGTCAGTGAATTTGAAGATGACGGTAGTGAAATCAATCTCGGAGTAGGAGTTGGTGAACCGAAAATCCATTTATATGAAGCACCGGTTGCAGAAGTATCCCATGTTATGCTGACAGTTGTTGTCGAACCCGGAAATGACGTTAATGTTACACCCGGAGAGGGAGTTTGAAGATTAAATGAATTAAGCGGATTATTTGCAATTGTAATTGATGCAGTCCACAATTGGAAATTACCCGTTGAATTATCCATCCATACAGGCCAGACTTTTGAGTTACCGGAGGTAATTCCAATGTAATCTCCCATATATCCACCTGCAAGCCCGGAAATTGGTCTCGGTCTGAATCTATGGTCACTTACGACAATATCTTCCCATGTGTCACCACCATCGATAGAACGTGAAACGAAAACTTCGGCTGAATCAGTTGCTGTATTTCTGTTGTCATAGTAAACAACGTTGATTCCACCTTGTTCGTCAACCCGGATTGCAGGAAAGAACTGAACCTTTCCGTTGTTCAACGGATCCTGATTAACTCTTATGCCCGATGACCAGGTGTCTCCACCGTCAGTTGACCTGTTTAGTATAATATCAGCATCAGATCCTGCCGGGGCTAAGTTGTATTGAGAAGTAACAATATAAAGCCACCCGTCTCTGGGTCCGCCTGTTCTATCAATATCAATTCTTGGGAAATCATTCGTCCTTATTCCGTATGATCCGAAACTTGTCGAACGAGTCCCATTCATCAGAAAAGCTTCTGTTGTTGTATTCCAGGACGCACCACCGTCGGTTGATCTTGCTAAGCCAACTCTTTTTCCGGTGAATGGTGAAAGAGATTGATGATCACGCCAGGTTACATAAACAGTCCCGTCATTTCCGACCACTCCATCACAACCTTGTGACCTAGGATAAGGGCTTGTAGGATTGCTGATATTAACCGGCGCTGACCAGTTTTGTCCTCCGTTAGTAGATCTTGAAAGAACGATTGGTGCAATGCCGGATTGAGCGAAATCAGTCCAGTAAACGTAGCTATTTCCGTAAAATGGACTGGACGGAGAACCGTCAGTACATGCGAGATTTTTATCGTTACTTGAAGAAGTATTAATTGTTCTGATATTGTCCCAGCTTTGACCAAGGTTAGTTGAACGTGATACTCCCATTCCCGGTCCCGAACCAATTAAATGGCTCATCAAAAGAGTACCGTCTTTATCAATAATAGGGCCGGGATCGCCGGAGTGGTTGTTAATTGGTTGAGAGGCAATAGTATCACTGCCAAACCAGTTAACCCCGGAATTTGTAGTAAGATATAATCCTTCGCTTATAAAAAGAGAACCACCGATTGTGGTCATGTTTGCTGATGCCCACATCATATTTTGGTTTAACGGATGCCTTACAATAATGACTTCACTTTGGTTGGTGTTTGTTGTCGGGTAAGGTCTGAAATTAGGGCTTACAATCGCGTCACCTCCTTTGAGTGGGTGAATAACCGGTGAATGTGACCATACATAATTGACCGGTTTTGAATTAAAGTCCGTTGAAGGATCGTCGGCTGGTAATATTGTAAGCATATCCGGAGGATTATTAAAATTAAACCCCCTTTTGAAAAATGATTGTCCCATTAATAGTAATCCGATTAACAGAACAACCGGAGTAAGTAAAATTAATTTTTTCATTTTGATTTTATTTGATGTAACAATCCGTTACCGGGTTGATTAAATCGTAGTATGAGAAATTCCAATATAATTGCTTTTGGGAGATACGTATAAACGTATTTAATTACTTTGAAATAAAAAAAGCAAAAAAATTTACAAAGGGTTATAAATTCATGTATGTATAATTGTAATAATGATGTTTTGTAAACAAAATCATCAACCGGAAATGTTAGACTTAAAATCTATAAACAGAAACCGTTGAAGTTTCAATAACCAAAAACATTGATAAACTCATTTTTCACAACTTCTTTCACCTCCTGTATATCAAATTTTTTTCCTGCTTCAGCTTCAAGAGATGTAACTGCTTTATCCGTAATTCCACACGGAATAATCCCTTTGAAAATTTTCAGGTCTGTATTTACATTAAAAGCAAATCCGTGAGACGTTACCCATCGTGAGAGTTTAATCCCTATTGCGCAGATTTTTCTATCTTCTATCCATACTCCAGTGTGTTGTTCGTTCCTACCGGATTTAATTCCAAAGAATTTACAGGTTCTGATAATAGTTTCTTCGATATTCCAGATATATCGTCTCGAACTTTTGTTTACTGAATTTAGATTTATAATCGGGTATCCTACAATTTGCCCCGGTCCGTGGTAGGTTATATCTCCACCCCGGTCAATTCTGATTACGCTAATCCTGTGGTCTTCGAGAAATGATTCATCAGCAATGAGATTTTTTTCATTTGCGCCTTTGCCGAGTGTATAAGTGTTCGGATGTTCAAGCAGGTAGAGGGTATCGGGTTGTTGATGCTCAATTACTTTTTTCAGCGTTTGTTTTTGTATATCCCACGCCTTCTTATATTCAATTAACCCGAGGTCTTTATAGTATAGTTCCATGAGTTTTACATTAATGTTAGTTTGAGAGCAACTCCTGAAATATATTCATTACGTCTATCACGCCGCCGGATATGGAAAGATTTGAAAAATATTCGAGATTGTTTTCGTTTCTCATTCTTACCTCAAGATCATTATATTGCCTCGCAGTGGAATGTATTAGTTGTTTTATTTCTAATGGTGAAAGATTGGGATAAAATGCTTTGATGATGGAAATTATACCCGCAACCTGAGGTGATGCCATACTTGTTCCGCTTAATCTCTCGAACTTACCACCCGGAACTGTAGAATTAATTTCTACACCCGGTGCAAAAACATCAACAACATCTTTTGAATAGTTAGAGAATGAAGCTGCAAGATCGAAACCATAATTCAAATTATCGGGATCCTTTTCTACGCTCCATTTTTTCATCCACGTACTGGCACCAACAACGATAACGTTTGGAAAGGTTTCAATTTTTCCGTTATTGACTACGTATTTCCTCGGATAATTCGGGTTTTCATTCAGGTTGAAACCTTCATTCCCGGCAGAGACGACGAATACAACACCGTTTTCATTGGCATAGTTTATTGCATCCGTAACATATTCGGGATATCTGGAGAAATATTTTCCTGCTGACATATTAATTACGGAAGCTCCATTATCAACTGCGTACCTTATTGCATTTCCGATATCTTTATCCCTTTCGTCGCCTTCGTTTGGCACTGCCCTCAGACACATTATTTTAGCAAACGGTGCCTGTCCGATACCGGGGACATTAGCTGCAATTGTTCCCGCAACATGAGTTCCGTGAGATTCGTTTTCATCTATTAATAGTGTATTGTTTCCGTACCCCGTTTCATTTAGAACTTCAGGATTATCGCCAACAAGTATATGTGTATCGGTTGTATCGAAAAGCACTTTATTCTTTATTTGGAATTCCTTTATTGAGCTCTCTATATAATCAGGGTTAATTCCAAAAAATGACTCCATCGTTATCAGAGTCATGGCAGCAGATTTGTATTTATCGGGCATTTTATCTACATGCTCTGTTAAAAACTCCAGGTTGGTGCTATAACCCCCTTCTTTTAAAGTTTTGTGTGCGTTTTCAATTATTGAACTACTGCTTTCGAAAAGTTCTAATGTATTGGCTATCTCAGATTTTTCTTCTTCATAATTATATTTGACTTTTTTATAGTACTCATCGTTCGTTGGGGTATTGTTGTAATTAAGGCGTTTTAATTCCCGGGTAACTTCAAGACTCAGATATCTGACATTACCGAGAAAATTCCAACCGTGATAATCGTCAATATAACCGTTGTTATCATCATCTACCCCTTCAACTCCATTAATCTCTTTTTCATTTTGCCAGATATTATCTTTCAGAGCCGGGTGATTTATGTCAAAACCGGAATCTATAACGGCAACGATTACCTCATTACGTTTCGGAAGATTATGAGCAGTTTCAACGAACGAATAAAATTCCAGCGTTCGTGTTCCTTCGAAACCGTCTTTATAGGGATCAAGTTGTGACCAGTCGGGTAATGTATAGGACGGTTTACCGGTTATTGCAGAATTAAAACTGAATGAAGTAAAAATTAAAAAGACAAAACCTATAAAGAGGTTCAGCAGGACAGGTTTAAATTGCATTTGCTTTTTTTGTGATTTGTAAATTTTCATATAATAGTCGGGTTTAATTTTATATATTAAATCGCTCAATTACAATTTAATTCACTTCACTTCCACAAAATGAATAAGTATTACGATCGTTACATTAACTATAAAACACAGATTGACGAGAGATTGTTCAATTTTATTGAAGAGGAACATCCAAAAAGTTTGTATGAACCGTTAAAATACATTCTCTCGGGAGGTGGTAAGAGAATAAGACCGATGATTCTTATTTTTTGCTGTGAAGCGATAGGGGGGACGATTGAGGACTCAATTGATGCAGCAGTAGCGATTGAAATACTTCATAACTTTACTCTGGTACATGACGATATTATGGATAATGCTGATACACGTCGGGGAAGGGCAACAATACACAATAAATGGGATTTGAATATTGCTATCCTTGCAGGAGATGAACTGATTGGACTTGCATATAAATCCTTACTGATGACAAATTCCCCGAATATTGGCGAAATTGCCAGAGTTTTTACAAACGGAATAATCGAAGTTTGTGAAGGTCAAAGCTATGATAAGGAATTTGAGAGCCGCGAATCGGTCTCAGTCAGCGAATATTTAATGATGATTAGAAAGAAGACTTCCAAATTACTGGAAACCTGTGCGGCGGTAGGAGCTTATATTGGCAACGGTTCGCCCGAGCAAGTTGAAAATCTTATGAACTATGCGAAGAACCTTGGACTTGCTTTTCAGATTCAAGATGATTTACTGGATATTACCGCTGATGAAAATGCTTTTGGAAAAAAAATCGGTGGTGATATTGTGGAAGGAAAAAAAACATACCTCTTACTTAAAGCTAATGAAGTAGTTACCGGTGAAAGTGAGAAGAAATTGATTTCGGAAATTATTGAAAATACAAAAGACAGAGATATTTCTGCTCAGGCAATACAGAAAATTAAAGAAATATATTCTGATTACAATGTAATTGATTCGGCGGCCAATGAAGTCAAAAACTACACCCTTAAAGCAGATAGTTACCTTGATGAACTTGATAATTCTGATGCAAAAGAGATGTTGAAATGGTTCTCTAAAATGCTGCTAAGCAGAAATTTCTAAATCAAATGAGTTTAACCGGGTTCATTGAACACTGGATAGACAGGGCAATACTCTTTGAAGCGCCATTTCAGATTATTTATATAACTATAGTCACTTTTGCGACAATCTTAATCCGGCACATATTAATGGTGTTTATGTTTAACGGAGCATTTGTGTTCATTCCTTATGGTTTTTATTTCCTGTTCTTTTTTCTCTGGATTTACCGGATTTCATTTGCCGGTTTGGTGAAAAGTGAATTGCATTCGGTTAAGCTAAAGGATTGCCTGCTTGTTTTTACCCTGACTTTATCCAGCCTTGCATTGTTGTTATACTTTTTCAGAGTTGAACAAATCTCGTTCGGAATAGTCATTGTCGGTATATCCGGGTTCTCGATGTTTTCAATATTCCTATTGCTGTTCTTAAAATTGTTGGCAATTCAAAGTTCGGTTATTTATAAATACTTTATCTGTATTTTTATCGCTTCAGTTTTTGTTTATCTAACAGGAATTTTAACCAGTTCAGTTTGATTGAAAAAGAGGTAACAATCGTTAATAAAGCCGGGATGCACACCAGACCCGCCTCTGCAATAGTCAAAATTGCAGCAAGATATAAATCAGATTTCTATATTTCAAAAAATAATTTTCAGGTTAACGGAAAAAGCATTATTGGCGTAATGACACTTGCTGCCGAACAAGGTTCAAAGCTGACACTTACCTTTGATGGACCTGATGAAGTTTGGTTTGCCGATGAAATGATTAAATTTTTTGAGAACGGATTCGGGGAATTGTAAAATGGGATTTAAGGGATTTAAAATAATAAAAAGTTTTCTGTTGTTATTTTCTTTCTTACAAATCCATTCTCCTGATACCTCACTTTGTGTAAACGTTATTAATGATAACTTTGACGCCCTCTATCAAACGAAATTTTCAGGTTTCACGTCGGCATGTTTAATAATTTACAAAGACGGAAATTTCGAAAGCGGATTTTTTCAAATCAGTGATCCTAAAAATGGAATTTTTTTTATAGACAATGATAACTTTATCCGGGGAAGTTTTAAGCACTTGTATCCCTTAGTGAACTTTAGTGCGCCATTCCTTCAGATAAAGGATAATGCAATTACTTTTGTACACCCCATCTTTCTGGTGAAATTTCTTCATATTGCTTCTGAAATGAATTTCAATCAACGGATTACAGATGCTTTGCGCAATGCGGATGATCAGGAAAGATATAAACGAAAAGGTTGGACAGGCTCGGATAAATCACCGCACATGGTCGGACTTGCAGTAGATATAGGGTCTTACAATTTCGCTGAGAGCAAACAAATAAGTGAACTTTGCAGCTTGTTAAACCTTAGATTTCTTGAGCATGGCGCCGGCGCTAACAGGCATATTCATATTCAGGATAATTCAATTTGGGAAAAACTCAATCAGTCGTACATTAAGCAGATTAGTCATAAATTTAACAGTGATGCGGATATTGATAAATTTTGCAGGATTGCTTCTTTTAATAAGCTTGAAAACGATGCGTTAAAATTTTCTGAAGCATTTAATATTACCGGCATGGGGTTGAATACACTTCGGGTTGAGTACAGCGATGTAATGGGTATTGTGCACGCAACATTTTTTGCCGGAGTGATTGAAGGTGATTCCCGGATTTATTTTAACCCGTCATTTTTACCTAAAGGAATCTATCGGGTTGAAATTTTTAATAACGAAATTGAAACAGGCAGCAAAATAATTGCCATTAATTAATCTATCTCCTCACCTTAAAAAAATTTATTAAGAGGTCTGAAGATCTCATGTCGCATATCCCACCGTACACCGGGAAATGATGGTTGAACGATTTTATCGAACTTAGATTTATTACGCTTCCGCACGAACCGGATTTATGATCGTAAGCACCGAAATACAAGCAATCAATCTTTGCGTTGACCAATGCACCGGCGCACATTGGACAAGGTTCAAGTGTAACGTAAACCGAACAACCAGGTAATTGTTTTGAGGACAGGTATTCTGCAGCAGAAGTGATGGCAATTATTTCAGCGTGCGCGGTTGGATCCTTGAGTGATTCAACCATATTGTGCGCCTTGGCGATTATTGTATCATTGAAAACAATCACACAACCGACAGGAATTTCACCTTTATCAAAAGCTAACTCCGCTTCAGTTAATGCGATATTCATGTATCGTTCGTGTATGGTCATTCGTTCTCCGGTTTTTTTTCTTTGTTCGCTTTAATTTCCCGTAATAGATCTGCGCCGGTTTTAAAATCAATAAAATTATATCCACGTTTCTTCAGTAAACTAATTTTGTTAAATAACGATTTAAAGTCGTTGTAGGAAAATCTTGCGAGGTAGAACTGTACTTTATTTCCTTCATTGTTCCTATTAATAATTTTCGTGAATAGTTCGTCAACTTTCCCCGGGTCATCAAATTCGGGCATAAACTCTTTTACAAGTGTATCACGGAATGAGTTTTCATTGTAGATTAAATATTGTGTGCGGATTTTTTTCTCGAACTCAAATTCCATATCCGGGTTTCTGAAAATTATCCCTGATGCTTCCGGGTATTCGGATGAAAGGGATGTTATCTTAGTCATCCATTGCCGGTCGCTCATATCGGTTCGGAAATCTGCAAGATAGTTCTCGGTGTTGCCAACATTAAAATATAACACATAATTTTTTTCTGATTCAATTATTGAGGATTGTACGTCAATTTTTTCAAAATCTAATGGTAAAACAAAGCTGAGGTTGTGGGGTGAGTTTAGTATATCCAGTCGTTCGGATTCAGACAATTCCTCCAGATTGTCAAAGATTAATACAATTGAGGAAGCGTTGCGCAATAATTCATGGTTTTTTATTAACCGGATTATAGCAATTGGTTTTTCATCGTTGCTGTTTTCATAAACGCTGAAATTAATATTACCTGATTTATCATCTTTGGTTGAGTTAATTCTTAAGTGTGCGTTGTGCATTAAATCAGCCAGATCTTTATTAACAAATGACACAGATAAATCCGCAGGAATTGTAATTGTCTTTGTGAATAAAACGGTGCCGGTATCATTGTTTGTTTTAATCCAGCTTTTTTCAAGATTGAAAGTTTCAAGCAGGGAGTCAACTCTGAATGACAGATAGGATCTGATGTTTTCTAAATTGAATTCAATTAAATCTTTATTCTGACTGGTTTCTTGTGATTGGCTATCTCCGGAGTAACTCAAATAAGCGAATACGATCGTTGATACAATAAGTATTAAAAGAAACATTAAACGAACTTTAATAGAAAAAAATTTAGTGATCATAAATCGGCTGAATGGTATTCCGCATTTATCATATCGGAGTGTAAACTCTTTATTATATCGTATGAATTGTTCAGCTTTGGTAAATCCAATACACCAATAATATCGTCAACATATTTTTTCTTCCTTGCGCCAACCAAAATACACTCAACTCCCTCAACTGAACGAAGTATTTGTAAAGTTTTCTGTGACAAGGGGAGTTTATGAAATTCTTCTGGTAGATACTTGTTGAGCGAAAGATGAAAAAATTTATTTTTTGAAGCATTATTATTACGGTAATAGTTTCCAAGCAGGTTCAGAACTATATTAACAGATGAAATATATTCATCAAATAAGTTTAAAACAGATCCCTCAAGCTTGCAACTTTCAGCAAGGTCATAAAAATTATTCAGTCGCGGAGAGAAAAAATATTCAAGCATATCATTAAAATTTTCAATACTCCCAAAACTTTTCCAGTTTTTCTCAACCTCACCTGAAATTACAAGTTGGTTTGCAAAGTGAAAATCACCTTTCTCCCTAAGAAATTTGTTGAGTTCAGTTTCTTTTCTCCTACATAATGTTAGACCGGCAACGAAATCCTTCTCAATAAACACTCCGGTTTCATAATCAACTGTTCTGACGAGACCTTTTGATGATATTGTATTAAACGGTCTGTTAACCAGAACTTTTATACCGTTATTGCGTGCATAATCCAGCGTTGATAATGAACCACCGAGTTGGTTTTTTGTTAACAAGGCACCGGGTTCGATTATGTTGAACGGGAGTTGAATGAACTTAAAATTTGACTCGTAAGAAATTTCCGAAGCTATTTCGTTCAGGTTTTCAAGTGAAGTGAATGTGTATTCATCATTCTCAAGAGGAAATGTATTTGAGGAAACACCATAAGCTCCGATTGAACCATCTCTGACTTTAGATTCTAAAAAAATAAAAGCATCCTTAATTCTCCTGTAATATTCTTGTTGAGCGACGGAAGAGTCAACGTTTCGTTTCTTAGAGTCAATCAGAAAATATTCAGGGTTATGTAAAAGATAGATGTCAATAAACTTTAGATTAAGGCGTGAAAGCTGGTGCGATAGCTGGTTCTCAAGGAATTCGGGATGAATGCAATGCCATAGACCTTCTGAATATTTCACAACTTCATGAAATTGCTTATCCGTATTCTCCCTTTTTAAAGCTGATTTATAATTCTGTCCCTGAAGGTAACCAACTTTGGTAATTACGGTTAAATCCTCTCTGTTTACAGTTCCCGCATTGAACAAGTCATAGAGCACATTTCCAATCAAAAGCTCGCTTCTACCATCCGAATAGTTTGAAGAAGTGTCAATTACAGAAATTCCTGATGTAAGCGCATAAGAAAGCGCATCGGAGTGTTCAGCGAACCTGTTGTCTATGCGGTAACCACCAAATCCAAGCGGAGTAAGTTCTTTCACTGAAATTAATTTGTGCTAAAGGTATAAATTATTGGAAATGGATTAAAGTCGTATATGAATTCGGTTAACGTAAATACCTAAAAAATGTTTTAAACCGGCCGAGTACGATTGAGTCAGTTGTTCCGTTCAAATCTATTGTATTGATATATTCAAAATTCAACCCCGTTTAAGATAATTGTAACAGTTCGGATATTTCTCTTCAGAGATGAATTGCGACAAATTGTAGTATTGACATTTGCGCATAGTAACCTTAATTTATAAGGCATCATTCATGAATTACCTAATATATTAAGTATAAAATGGACAATCTCCAACGGCGAGGTTTAAAGCTTGATAAAACGGACTTAAAAATACTGGCAGAGCTTCAGAACAATTCCCACATTAAGAGAAATGAATTATCCGAAAAAATCGGGTTGTCGCTACCTTCAACATTAGACAGGATAGCCAAGCTTGAAAGCAACGGATTTATAAAGCAATATACAGTATTGCTTGATTATAAAAAGCTTTTGTATGACATAACCTGTTTCATTTTTATTTCAAGTGAATCTTCAAAACACTATAAAGATATAACCGCAAACGCACTCAAAAATCCGGAAGTTCTTGAATGTCATTCAATCACCGGCGAAGGTTCACACATGTTAAAAATCAGAACAGAGAACACATCATCCCTTGAGAAATTGCTTGCCAAGATTCAAACCTGGCCGGGGGTGCATTCAACGAAGACAAGCATAGTATTATCTTCAGTAAAAGAAACTACTGTAGTTGACCTCAATACACATTTTAAAAAACTGAACTCATAAAAAACTAAAAAATAAACTTATGACTGATCAAAATAAAATTGAACAAGAAAGAGAAAAATTAAAACTAATTCACGATGTTTTTAAACTTGCCAAAGAAAAAGATGTAACAATGGTAGATTTAAGATTTACTGACTTACCCGGTCAGTGGCAACATTTCACAGTTCCGCTTGACAAATTATCGGAAAGCAGCTTTTATGAAGGTTTCGGATTCGATGGTTCGTCCATTCGCGGCTGGAAATCAATAAACGATTCTGATATGCTGGCAATTCCGGATCCTTCAACTGTAAATATTGATCCGTTTATTGTAACGAAAACTATGAGCATGATATGCGATATTCATGAAACAGGTGAAGGTAAAAAGCCATACGGATTAGACCCGCGCTACATTGCAAAGAAGGCAAGGGAGTATCTCGTCTCTACAGGAATCGCCGATACATCCTACTTCGGACCGGAGGCGGAATTTTTTATACTGGATCACGTCGCATATAATGTAAATGAATATTCAAGCTGGTACAGGATTGATTCCCGTGAAGGTTTCTGGAATACCGGTAGCGAACATGAAGCAAATCTCGGTCACAAAATCAGGCAGAAGGAAGGTTATTTCCCTGTCCCGCCGTCAGATTCCACTAATGAGATTAGGAACATGATAGTATTGAACCTGATAAATGCCGGTATTGATGTCGAAAACCATCACCATGAAGTTGCTACCGCAGGCCAGTCTGAAATTGACTTTAAGTATGAAAAGTTAATTCCGTGTTGTGATGCTTTGCAAATGTTTAAATACATTGTAAAAAATACAGCGCGCGCTGCAGGGAAAACAGCGACTTTTATGCCAAAACCTATCTTTGGGGACAACGGTAGCGGAATGCACGTTCACATGAGCCTTTGGAAAGACGGACAACCGCTTTTTGCAGGTGGCGAGTATGCCGGGTTAAGCGAGTCAGCATTGTTTTTTATCGGCGGACTACTTAAGCATGCGCCTGCGTTGCTGGCCTTGACTAATCCTACGACAAATTCTTACAAACGTCTCGTACCGGGATATGAAGCGCCAATCAATTTGGTCTATTCTAAAGGGAACCGAAGCGCTGCAATAAGGATACCGATGTACTCTGATTCTCCGAAATCTAAACGAATTGAATTCAGGTGTCCAGACGGTACTGCTAACCCTTATCTTGCCTTCTCCGCGATGTTACTTGCAGGACTTGACGGTATCATTAATAAAATTCATCCCGGTGATCCGGTGGATAAAAATATTTATGACCTATCTCAGGAAGAGCAGGGTAAAATAAATCAGGCACCGCACTTATTTGAAGCAGCACTGAAAGCGCTTGATTCAGACCGGGATTTTCTTCGTGCCGGCGATGTATTTACTGATGAATTCATAAACACATGGATTGAGTACAAATTTGAAAAAGAAATCAAACAGGTTCAACTCAGGCCACACCCGTATGAATTCCACATGTATTATGAAGTCTGAAAACCTATAATTTATTAAGATTACTATAAAACCCGCCAAATTCCAGGCGGGTTTTTTGTTTATTGATATCGGATTCAATATCTGCTCACCGCTTATCGGGCAACCGTATTTAATTACATTTAATCTCAATGCGTTGTTTGGTAACTTACATTTCTATTTAAAATTTTGTATCACTGAACTTTTGTTTCTTTATAATTTGTTTTTTTAAAATAAACACAAACCTAAAACTAATATGCAAGCATTATCATCAATAAAAGCAACCGACTATTACAATCTGGAAGACCTTTACACAGAAGAAGAGAAATCTATTCGGGATACAGTACGTGAATTTGTAAAGGAAGAAGTATTTCCCATTATTGAAAAATTCAACCAGGAAATGAAATTCCCCACAGAACTTATTCCTAAGATGGCTGAGCTGGGAGTTTTCGGACCAACTTTACCGGAACAGTACGGAGGTATGGGGATAAGCAATATAGCGTACGGACTTATCATGCAAGAACTCGAACGCGGTGATAGTGGTGTAAGAAGTTTTGCCTCTGTTCAATCAGCTCTTGTAATGTACCCGATTTACACATTTGGTAGTGAAGAACAGCGGATGAAATATCTCCCAAAACTTGCAACGGGAGAGCTTATAGGTTGTTTTGGGTTAACGGAACCAGACTTTGGTAGCAATCCGGGCGGGATGATTACCAAAGCTGAAAAAGTTGACAGTGGTTACATTCTCAACGGTGCAAAAATGTGGATAACAAATGGAACAATTGCAGATGTAGCAGTAGTTTGGGCTAAATTAGACGGAAAAGTCAGGGGATTTCTTGTGGAGAAAGGGACTAAGGGATTTTCCGCACCTGAAATGAAAGGTAAACTTTCGCTACGGGCATCGGTTACTTCAGAACTTGTATTTGAGGATTGTTTAATTCCTGAAGAAAATCTCCTGCCAAACAGCACAGGTTTAAAATCACCGTTAATGTGCCTTACGCAGGCCAGGTTTGGAATAGCATGGGGTACGACCGGTCTCGCTATGGCTTGTTATGAAGCAGCGCTCAACTATTCGCTCTCTAGAGTTCAGTTTGGTAAACCCATTGCTTCCTTTCAGATTACACAGGAGAAACTCGCGTATATGTTAACCGAAATCACTAAAGCACAGTTACTGAATTACCGGCTTGCACAGTTGAAAGATGCAGGAATAATGAGACCACAACAGGTTTCACTTGCCAAAAGGAACAATTGCGAAATTGCAAAAATTATCGCTTCAATGGCGAGAGAAATGCTGGGAGCTAACGGAATTCTCGATGAGTATCCGGTGATGAGACACCAGAACAATATTGAATCTGTTAAAACTTATGAGGGTACTCATGAGATGCATACATTGATTCTTGGTGAAGATATAACCGGTATTTCGGCATTTGAGTAATTGTATAAATTATCTGTTAAGTGAGTTAGGTTTAGTTTTAAAGTTTTTATAAATACGATTTGCGAATGCATCAAAGTTCACAAAAGGTTGATTATACTCAATGCACAATTTTTTTACATTTTAGAAATATAGAATAAGTAAACTCTGAATGAAAACTTTCGACATCCCGGTATTCTACAGGAGCCCGATAATTTCAAAAATAAAACACTCCCGAAAATTAAGCGATCCTCGTAAAAAAGACTTCTCACCAACAATCCTTGATTTCGGACCGGTGCAATTTCTGATTACAAGACATTTCGGATTTTGTTACGGTGTTGAGAATGCAATAGAAATTTCCTATAAGGCAATAGAGGAAAATCCCGATAAACGAATTTTTCTCCTGAGTGAAATTATTCATAATCCTGAAGTCAATAATGACCTGATTCAACGTGGTGTAAGATTTATAATGGAAACATCCGGAAAGCAACTGGTGAGTTGGAATGAACTTAATCCGGACGACATTATTATTGTTCCCGCTTTTGGTACGACCATTGAGATTGAGAAAAAGTTATCAGAATTGGGAATTGACCCGCTTAAATATAACACAACATGTCCATTCGTTGAGAAAGTATGGAACAGGGCTAAAACACTGGGAGAATCTGATTACACCGTAGTTGTACACGGTAAATACAAACATGAAGAAACACGTGCAACTTTTTCACACAGTAAAGAAAATGCACAAACAATAATTATCCGCGATATAGGTGAAGCTAAAATTCTAGGTGATTTTATTTTAGAAAAAATTACACTGGCAGAGTTTATCAACAAGTTTGGTGATCGGGTTTCAGAAGGGTTCGAGCCTAAAAGGGATTTACAAAAACTTGGGGTAATAAACCAAACCACTATGCTGGCAACTGAAACTCAGGCAATAGCAGATTACCTGAAAAGTGTTATGATTGAAAAATACGGCAATGAAAATGTTCGGGATCACTTTGCTGATACGCGTGATACGCTTTGCTATGCAACCCATGAGAACCAAAAAGCAACTTACGGCTTACTTGAGGAAGACGCCGATCTTGCGATCGTTGTCGGAGGTTATAACAGTTCAAATACTTCTCATATTGTTGAATTATGTGAAGAGAAACTTCCCACTTATTTCATATCGTCAGCAAATAAAATTCTTGCAAAAAATTTAATAAGTCACTTCGATTATTCAAAACATAAGACACTACTGACAGACAATTTTCTTCCCCAAAAAAATCCTGTCAGGATAGTACTTACAAGTGGGGCTTCGTGTCCAGATGCACTTGTAGATGAAGTATTGCAGAAGATATTAACTTTCTATCCTGATGCAAAATCTGTTGAAGAAGTGTTGCGAGAATTTGAATAAACTATAATGCATCCGAAGCACATTTGTCTTAGCGCTGAATTATCCCGCTATTTCTATCCTTCCGTCTTCAAGTTGACTGTTTCAGTTTACATGCAAAATTTAATACAGTTATGGTAAAAATCGTCAAGGTTAAATTTTGAATCCATGAATAAAACGGAAAACAAATTAATCCTCTCAATTGCAGTTCCTGCCGTACTTCAGACGGTAATAAGGTCATCGTTCTCATTCGTGGATGCGTTTTTCGTAGGTCAACTTGGGAGTGTTCAATTAGCCGGACTTTCTGTAGCGACTTTTCTTGTTTGGGGTTTATTATCGCTCGCTGAAATTATCCCTGTCGGAACAAACTCCCTGATTGCTCAATCTGTCGGCGCAAAAAACTTAACGCTTTCAAAAAAATTAGCTACGTCAAATCTTGTTAATGCGTTCTTCAATGCTGCGATTCTTGGATTTATTTTGCTGCCGGTTCTCCCTTATCTATATGATTTAATTGCACTCGATAGCAGACAGAGGATATTCGCAAGCGAATATCTCGTAACAATTATGATAGGACTCCCGTGTCTGATTTTACAAACAACTGTCAGTGCAATATTTCGCGGTTATGGAGATACGAAAACCCCTTTTTATCTGCTATTGCTCTCCGTGTTATTAAACCTGATTCTCACACCGGCTCTCACATTTGGTGTTGATGGTTTTTTCAGATACGAAATGAGGGGAGCAGCTATAGCAACCTTGATTTCATACTTTATATCATTTGTAGTTGGTTTCGTGTTATTAATTCATCGTAATCTGCGATCGAAGCTAAAAACTTATAAATTTGAAGGTGAAATTTTAAAAGAAACTTTCCGGATCGGATTACCGCTTGCACTTAACGGACTTGCGTTTTCGATGATCTATGTTTTTGTTTCCAGGTTTGTTTCGGATTATGGTACTACCGGATTGGCTGCGTTGGGAATAGGCCACCGCTCTGAATCAATTGCTTATCAAATCTGTGTGGGTTTTTCGCTTGCAGCTACAATTCTTGTCGGCCAGAAAGTTGGAGCAGGAAAGACGGATGATGCAGAAAGAATCGCATGGAAAATTTTGTGGCTTAGTCTGGTCATAGTATTTATATATTCGGTACCTTTATTTATCTTTAGCGCAGAAATAGCTTCTATTTTTTCAGATGACCATTCTGTTATTAATGCGGCTTCTACATATAATAAAGTCGCTGCAGCTGTTTTAATCTTCTCGGCGGCTGAAGTTATTCTCAGCGGAGCGTTCTCCGGAGCCGGCGATACTGTCCCGCCTGCAGTGGTTGGTTTACCGTTTAATATACTTCGAATACCTTTTAGTGCAATATTTACACCTATCTTTGGACTCGAAGGGGTGTGGATTGCAATTTCATTAACCGTTTTTCTTAAAGGGGTTATCATGGTTGTTTGGTTTAAACGTGGAAAATGGAAAAACAAACGATCAAAACTATTAGAACGCGAAAAAAAGAACCTGCTTGAATTAACAGAAATTGAATAAGAGTTTTGTTTATTGCTTTCAGTAGAAGTTTATACTTACATGGATTTCGAAAATTACTTTATACTCCAACCAGGGGCGAATGAAATTATTCAGCAATAATTGTTCAGTAATTGAGAAGTGAAAAAATAATTCTGAGATTTATTCAAGGAGGGTTAAGAGAAAATTCAATTTTGATTTATCGGGTTCAGGTAATTCAACAGATATGATTAATCGTTTTCTGTCATTTTCTATGAGAAATTTTCCTGATTTATTAATTGAGATTTCGTTTAAAACCGTATCGAGAAAAGTACTTTTATACGCTTCACTTTCATTATTTTCGGGAAAGAAAATAAAAGCTTTTCTACCGGAAATTAAAATTTTCTCAAACCCTGTATTTGTTGCTTTGATACGTAATTTCACAAGATCAAGTAGATTCTCTATATCATCAAGATAGTTCCCAAACCTGTCTTTCAACTCGGTTGCAATTAAATCAACCGATTCAGTTGATGTTGCTTCATAGAGTCGTTTGTAGATATTAAGTCGTTCGGTATCATTCTGAATGTATTCAGTAGGTATGAGAGCTGTCAAATCATTCTCAATTATTGTCGGTTCACGTTTACTCTGAGTTGACGAATCTAATGAAATTTTATCTTTAAATAATTTATCATCTTTGAAAAGTTCGCTGAATTCGGTTGTCTTCAATTCGTCAACTGCTTCGTCAATTATATTCATGAAGAGTTCAAATCCCATTTGCTGCACGAAGCCGCTTTGTTGTTGCCCGAGGAGATTACCAACTCCTCTTATTTCCATATCTCTTATTGCAAGGTTAATACCTGAACCGAGTTCAGTAAATTCTTCAATAGATTGCAGCCTTCTAATTGCGCTTCTCGTTAAGGTTCCTTCCCGTGAGATTAGATAAGCAAACGCCTGCTGGTCGCTTCTTCCGACTCTTCCACGAAGCTGATACAATTCAGCAAGTCCGAAGTTCTGAGCTTCATTAATAATTATAGTGTTTACATTTGGAATATCTAATCCGGACTCGATAATTTTTGTACATACCAGAACATTTATTTTCTTTTCGATGAAATTAATGATAACGTCTTCAAGTTTCCGGGCTTCCATTTGTCCGTGTGCTATACTGATTTTAGCAGTAGGAACAATTGACTTAAGTTTCTCGGCGAGAGTGTACATTCGTTCAATTTTATCGTTGACGAAATAGACTTGCCCGTTTCTGCGGAGTTCATCTTTGATGATCCGCCCGATTTCCTCCCAATCTAAAGTTATTATATCTGTAATTATAGGTTTGCGGTTTTTTGGTGGAGTGTTAATAATAGAGAGATCCCTTGCACCAAGCAGAGAAAAATTAAGTGTTCTTGGAATCGGTGTCGCTGTCAACGTTAATGTATCAACATTTGGTTTTAATGTCCTGAGGATTTCTTTTGCCTTCACCCCAAAACGTTGTTCCTCATCAATTATCAACAATCCGAGATCTTTGAATGTAATATCCTTTGATAAGATCCGGTGTGTTCCAATGAGTATATTTATTTTCCCTGATGCTACCCGCCGGATTGACTCCAATTGATCTGCTTTTTTTTCAAGTCGGGTAATTACACCAATCTCAACGGCAAATGGTGATAACCTGTCACGAAAGGTATTGAAGTGTTGTTTTGCAAGAATAGTGGTCGGAACCAGCACCGCTACCTGCTTATTATCTAAAACCGCCTTAAACGCTGCCCTGACTGCAACTTCAGTTTTACCAAATCCAACATCGCCACAAACAAGCCTGTCCATCGGATGAGGTGATTCCATATCCTCTTTAATCTCGTAAGTTGCTTTGATTTGGTCAGGTGTATCTTCATACATAAAACTTGCCTCAAGTTCGCGTTGCCAATGGGTATCAGCAGAGAATTTAAAACCCGGTGATGATTTTCTCTTTGCATACAGCAAAATGAGATCGCGTGCAATATCCTTTACATTTTTCTTTGCCCGTTGTTTTATGTTATCCCACTCAGCTCCACCGAGTTTCGTAAGTTTAGGAACATGTCCCTCGTTTGAGCTGTATTTTTTAACGAGGTGAATATAATTCAGGTTGACATAAACTTTATCTTTATCTTTATACCGAATAAGCATCACCTCCTGTTCGTTACCGCTTACGCTTATTTTTTTCAAGCCGGAATAAATACCAATTCCGAAATCCCGGTGAACAACGAAATCACCCTGCCGGAGTTCTTTCAATTCACCGAAGGTTAAACCTTTGAATTTAGATTTTCTCTTTTTTAACTGCCTGAAATATCGTCCGAAAACCTGATGTTCTGTATAAACTGCGATTCTTTTATTGTTAATCGTAAATCCACTGTGAAGTGATTCTTCAATTATCCGGAGTTTTCCACTAATTAGATTTTTCGACCGCTTTGGGGAAGTATAATGTTTTTGCGAGGTTTCCCTGTAATCAGTTTCGTCGTCGTTACCGAGATCATCAATAATTTTTGACATACGTTCTGCCTGATATTTATCAGAACATAACATGTAAATATCGTAGCCTTGTTTCAACTTGTCCAGAAGGTCTGTGTGAAGTTGTTTAAGATTTCCATGAAAGTCAGGTTGATTGAACGAATCGAGTTTGATTCGTTTGGTACCGGCCGGAATCATACCTGAAGTTAAAGACGGATTGGAACTTTGAAATGATGATACAAAAATCCCTTTACGAGCTGACAATAAATTATCAATATCAATACCGGGTTCTTTAACATTAATATCTGCCGGTTCGTTTATCACGATTAAAGCATCATCAGGAATATAAGAAAATACAGGTTCCGTACGCTCTTGAGAATTGTTTGTATCGTTTGACAGATTCATTGCGAAACTTACTGATGGCACATCTTTAAGCGAACGTTGCGTATCAATATCAAACTCTCTGAGCGACTCGATTGTATCACCGTAAAATTCAATCCTCACGGGAACTTCGAGACTATCGGGGAATATATCAATTATTCCACCCCTTATGGAATACTGACCTTGTTCTTCCACGAAATCATTTTTAGAGTATCCGAAATCGTTCAGTTTATTGGCTAAATCCCCAAAGCTATATTCTTTACCTTTTTCAAGAATTGTCAGTGAATCAATGAATTTTGATTTATCGATTACGGTTGAACCCAGGTACTCCGGTCGCATAAATACAATAAAATCTCCTCCGCTTGAAAATAAATTTAATGCCTTTGAGTTTTCATCTGGGTTATCGTTTTTTTCATCCGGTAAAGCGGTTTTAATATCAGGTGAAATTAATCCGAGATCACCAAGAAAATTTTCTAATTCAGATTTATCATTCGAGATGAAAATAACTTTTTTGCATAGTGTAGAATAAATAGTGTAAAGTAAAAGTGAGTTCAATGATCCCGAAATCCCGGTAATAAGTAGTTTATCCGGTATTGGCTTTTCGAATATACTCTCGAAAACTCGTTTGTCATTGATTAGATTAACAACTTCGTGAATCATGGATTTGGGATATGTGAAGAACTCAGAATTTCATTATATAAATCAATAATCTCGTCAATTGCGAGTGATTCGGACCGGCGACTCAAATCCGTTGATAAACTATTCACGTTAGTTTGGTAGTTTTCAAAAAATGATTTCAATGAATTTCGTAAAGTTTTTCTCCTTTGCGAAAAAGCTGCTCTCAGAAATTCACGGAACAATGAATGATTTTTTATAAAATCAACTTTCCTCAAAAAACTGAAACTCAAAACCATTGAATCAACCGCAGGTTTCGGGAAAAATGCAGTAGGCGGTACTGTGAAAAGTTTTTTAATATCGGAATATATCTGTGCGTTGAGTGAAAGTATCCCGTAATTTTTTGTTCCTTTCGTTGCTACTAATCTTTGAGCTACTTCCTTTTGCATCATTACGACAGCCATTTTTATCACATCCCTGTCATCGAAAAATTTAAATAAAATCTGTGAAGTAATATTATACGGTATATTCCCAACGATCTTAATTTTTTTATTTCCTGCGAGGTCTTTCAGCGATACATCAAGGAAATCTTTTTCGATTATGGAAATTCCATTGTACTTATCGCGTAATTTACCGGCAATGGATCTGTCAATTTCAATTGCGATGAAATCACATTTTGAGTTTACCAGAAATTTCGTAAGAGCGCCATATCCGGGACCTATTTCAATTACCTTATCGCTGGATTTAATGTCAAGCGACGCTACAATCTTTCTGGAAATATTTTCATCTGTAAGAAAGTTTTGTCCGAGAAATTTTTTAGGTTTAAAAATTTTATATTTCTCTTTTGAAGAGAGCGACATTAATCAGTCGGGATTAATTTAAGAATTGATGAAGCGCCGGAAGTAATATTCGTTTCTGCTGAAATATTGAGTTCTTTATATTCGCCAAACAACCATAACCTGAACTGGTCTCTGTAATGCGGGTGTAGCGGTTGACCTGACTGACCGGTAGAATTAACGGTTATCATTTTAAAATTGTCGTTCAAATCTGTAATCATTCTCATAGATGAACCAATGGTTGCAATGAAATTGAAATCGGATGATGAATTTGAGAATTGGTACTCGGAAGATAATACAGTAGTGCCGCTGCCACCTGCTCCAAACGGACCAATGTTCAATACATTTTCAAGTGCAGGTACGCTTCCAAGTGGATGCTTTAAAATGACCTTGTGATACTCTGCCCAGGTCCAATTATCATAGTTCGGTGTTCCACTTACTTCGATGAGCTTATCTATGGCTTCATAAAAACTCAGTTTAAGGATTTCATTTGCCGGAACAGGTATCACGGATAACGGATCAAGATTGAAAAGCCAGGATTTTTTCCCTCTTAGTAATTTAGATGTATTTCGCACAGGTATATTTTTTATTAACACATAATCTCTGAACAGTTCATCTCCAAATCTGATTAAATAAATATTCTTGTATAGCATCAACTCGAAAGTTGCAAAAATTGTTGGTTGTGGCAAAGACGGTAACATTTGATAGTTCCAGTTTTTTAATAAACTGAGATATTCAGAATATTCAGGTTCAATACCAATTGAATCATTTGCTGCCTCAAATAAATAAGAAAGAAATTCCTGTGCCTGATGAGAGTAAACATCATTTTGCAGTAGCTCAAATTCTTCAGGTGAGAATAGAACCCTTGAAGATATAATTTCCTCTATTCTTTCAGCACGGTAGTGTGGCTCAAACAAATATGAAATATAGTAACCTGAATTTTTTAGCGGGGGATTGTTTGCTGTTACTATAAAGCCGGTATCAGGGTTTTGAACAAACGGAAGGTTATCGAAAGGAATAAATGAAGACCATGTTTTACCGGAAGGATTGTAGAATCCTTGTTCAGTATTTTGTGAATTATTATTTCTAATCGGTATGAAACCGGCAACCTGATATCCAATATTTCCTGAAGTATCAGCGTAAACGAAATTCAGCGCCGGAGCATTGTAATCCCGGAAGGAATTTCTGAATTGTGACCAGTCTTTTGCAAAATTGAGTTTGTGAAATGAGAGGATTTCATCACTTTTATGAAATCCGGTCCATTGAAGAACAAGCAATTTATCACCACCTGTGATGAGTTTTTTCTCTGAGGCAAAACCCATTCTATTAAGTCCTGAGACAACCGGTCCGGCGACAGTACTGTAAGTAACGAAAATATGTCCATCAACTTCATCTTTAATATTAATTTCCTCTAAAGTACTATCCAGTTGATAAGTGGTACTATCGTAAATATACGAAGTTGATTTTTTATTCAACAGCAAAAGATCAGAGTCGTCGTTCATCAGATTGGTAACACCCCAGGCTATACAGTTATTCCTTCCGGCAACTATACCCGGCGCCCCGGGGATGGAAAACCCAGCTACAAAATTTCCATTGGAAGTGTTAGTAAATTTTACCTCGTACCATTTCGAAGGAACTGAAAGTTGAAGGTGTGGATCGTTCGCCAGTATAGGTTTCCGGCTATCTGATCTTTCAGATGAAATTACCCACGCGTTGCTACCCTGTGCATTCATACTAAGTCCGAAATAATTCCTGTAGTTAAGAATCTTTCCAACAAATTCCCGCGATAGATTATCATAGCCCCCGGATTTCGGGCGAATGTCAGCTGATAAGTTAATTGTATCACCGGCTACACCTCCATTTCCGTTTTCTTTGATTACAAAGGGTCCGTTGGGAGAATAATCCGGAATTAAATCTTTGACAAGAACTTCGCCGAACCTGTTCCTTAGGTCTGTAAACAATTGATCAGCGTACCATGAAGTATTCAGATCCCATGCCATTAAGCGAATAACCATTAAAGAATGTTCAGGTTTCCATGGATCAGGTTTGTAATCAAGAACATCGAACTCGAAAGGCAGATTAGTTAAGTTTGAACGGATAAAAGAGTTAATACCGAGCGAATAGCTTTCAAGAATATCTTTTGATTTTGGAGAAATAGAGTCATATAGTTGATAACATGTTTTGTATATTCCTATAGTCCTGAACAAGATATCAAAATCGAGAACCTCTTTCCCCAAAATTTCAGCAAGCCTTCCTTCCGCAACCCGCCGGGTTAAATCCATTTGCCAAAGCCTGTCCTGTGCGTGTATATAACCGAGAGCAAAATAAATATCTTTTTCATTTGATGCGTTAATTGAAGGGACGCCGTAATTATCAAATGCAATACTAACAGTGTCCTCAAGAGATGTCAGGAGTATAGCACCATCAGTTTTATAGAATGACCTTTCAGATAAATCGGAGAACAGGAAGAACAAAGTAAAAGCCGCAGCAACTAAAAAGATAACAATCCCTATGAGATTTTTAAGCAGAAAGTTCAAAGTTTAAACTGAGCTAAAGTATTTTGGAAAAAAGAAAAAGCGGAATACTGAAAGCGTTAATCCGCGAAACAAGATCTCCGCAAAAACTTTCGGTTACCGTTTGGTTTACAGATATGTAAAATACCTAATTCGGGTTTTCATTTAGAGGTAAAATCAAAAGACCAGATAAATTCTGGTATTCAATGAAATCATACCTATCTTGCCGGATGTATTAATTGCCAGAGGATTACCGGAAATTTTATTGTTGTTGAAAAACAATGTATAAGTAATATCAGTCTCGTTTAAAAATCCATCGCCAATTTCCCCAAGATACCCGGCGCCGATTTTTATACCTGGCATAAACTTAGAAGCAGTGGTGGTACCGAGCAGATATTCCGTAAAGTATGTATAATAGTACGATTCTTCATAAATTTTTCTTACCCGGTCTATCGATTCTGAAACATATTGAAAACCAAAACCTGTTTTAAAAATCAGACTGTTGTAGTATTCACCAAACGGGCTATACTTCATATTTATAAAAAGCGGGACAGCCATCATACTTGAATAATCGTATCTGTCGGAATAATAACGACCACCGGATAGCGTACCCGTTTGAAAGTCCGGATTAGTCATATACCCGCGGGCATGCCAGATAAAAGACGTTTCAAGCTCAGTTGCAATTTTATCGTTGAATCTGTAACCGAAGTTAAATTGCAGGTTCAGAGGAAATACGCCGAAAGCCGGATTAGAATTGTAGGATTGGTTGTAGTAACTGTCATAGTTATTAAAAAATGAACGGATTGAATATCTGCTACCGAAATCTTCACCGATATAAGATGAAACGGAGGTTCCAAATCCGGTATAGAATTTTTTTTCTGTATCAGGTGTTGTAGTAGTTTGCGAATATACGAAAACAGACTGCAAAAAAATAAATATACTGAGAATTCCTTTTCCCATTTTATTTATAGTTTTATATTTAAAATTATAAGCTCTGATTAATGATATTCAATTTAATTTTTAAATAAAATAGATTTGAACAAACCAAAATAATATTATGAAGACAATAATTTTGATTTTTACCTTTTTTGTTATGGCGTGTTCAGTTATTGCCGATGACTATGGAAACAAGGTCAATTTTTTTGATGGCACATACGAAGAAGCGCTTTTACTTGCCGCGAAGGAAAATAAAGGTATTATGATAGACTTTAATACCGAATGGTGCATCTGGTGCAGAAATCTTGAAATGAGAGTTTTTACAAATGAAGAGTTTGCAGATTTTGTAAATGCTAATCTGATAAATCTTAAAATAGATGCCGAGAAAGGTGATGGTATCAGGTTGGCTGAAGAATTCGAGGCTCGTGGTTTCCCGACAACAATATATCTTAACAGTGAAGGGAAAGAGCTGGGAAGAGTAGCCGGATATATGCCGCCGAAAGAATTCCTTGACTATGCAAAACAGATAATTGTTGATGGTCTTACAATGGAGTATCTGAAAACTGAAGTTGATAAAGGTTCAAACGATCCGAAAGTTTTGTACTATTATGCTGAAAGGTTATATTCGGATGGAAATAACGAAGAGGCAATTCAGTTTTATAAAAAAGTTTCGGAAACTGACAGTGATTATCGTGAAGATGCTGAAATGATGCTTGCAATAATAAATGAGGATAATCAAAAGATGAAAGAGTTAGTTGAGATGTATCCTGATAATGCGCTAACGAGAGATATTGCATTGACTTTTCTGAATGAATCGTTCGAGTCAAAAGATGATGCGGAGATTCAGTCAGTTATTAAAAATATTGAAGCAATATATCCGGATGATGAATTTGTAAAGTTTTATATCGGACAATATTATCTCGGAAAAGCAAGTAAAGTTATGAGAGATTCAAATGCAACCAATGAAGAGAGATTATCGGTTATGGAATTTACGAATAAGGCTGAACCATATCTTCAGGGAATGATATTTGTTGCCGGAGTTGATTATGTCAGATCTGAGCTTGAATATCAAATGGGAAATTTTGAAAAGGCGAACGAATACATCAACAAATCACTTTCACTATGGTCGTATAGAAAATTGTATAAAGAGCAAAAGAATAAAATTGTAAAAGCGCTCGGGGAATAAAGGAGAATTTGCAATAGAAAGGAAATTTTTGGTAAAAAGGAGGAGCTTGCGAAACATTCTTCAGCCAGTTTTTTTGTAACTAACGGGTTACGTTAAGAAACTTTTAAACCGGAAAATTTATTATCAGATAAAATGCGGGCGGAAACCCGCATTTTGATTTAAACTATTTTAAAAAAAATATGTCTAAGTTCGGGGGAGATTTTAACATTAAATCTTAAGAATGAAAACTTTTTTGATTGTAGCAGTATTTTTATTAACCACATCTGTAATTTTTCCCCAACAGAAAGGTTCAATATCTGGGATTGTACTGGAAAATTCTACAGATCTACCGCTTTCGGATGCATCAGCTTCGCTTTTAGACAGCGATAATAAAATTGTTAAAGGTGGTGCGACGGATTTAGACGGAAAATTCTTTTTAGACGAAATTCCGTTTGGCAGGTACAGATTGGAAATTAGTATGATTGGTTATAGTACGACCGTAGTTCCGGATATAACGCTCAATTCAGGAAACGCTTCTCTTGATATCGGTAAAGTCAGATTAAAATCGGGTGAAATGACAACGGACGAAATAGTTATCGAGAGTGAGCGTAGTAAGATTGAATTTAAAGGTGACAGACGAATATTCAATGTAGAGGAAAATTTGACCTTACGTGGTGGTTCAGCGATTGATGTTTTACGTGAAGTCCCCTCGGTAACGGTGGATGTTGAAGGTAACGTCAGTGTGAGAGGGAGCGAAAATGTCAGAATTCTGATTGATGGCAGACCATCGGGGCTTGATGGCTCAAATCGGACAATAATTCTCGAACAAATCTCAGCCGACCAGATTGATCGGGTTGAATTAATTACCAACCCATCCGTAAGATTTGAAGCTGAAGGAACAACAGGAATAATAAACATTATACTAAAGAAATCAGAAAGCTTCGGATATAATGGTAATGTTACCCTTAATGCAGGCACAAAAGACAAATATACCGGTGGATTATATCTGAACTTCCGCAAGGACAATTTAAATTTTTTCGGTAATCTTAACTATAATTCATTTAATTTTGAATCCAGTGGTTCAAGTTCCAGGAGTGTATTTTTAAGCTCAGGGACAAGTTCACTCTCGCAGACTGCAAATGGTTTCAGGCGTCGAATCTCAAATTCAATTTCAAGTGGATTTGATTATTCGTTCGATAAGTCAACTTTACTTGGTTTAACTCTTAGCTACCGAACCGGTGATCCGACGAGCGCAAGGTTTACCGCTTCAAAAGAAGTTGATGCTAACGGTAACCTCATTGCAGATTATATAAGGAAAAGTAATGAAAATGAAAAGGGTGACAACATTGATATTTCCATGAGATTTCAACACAACTTTGACGAAAAAGAACATAAAATTACCTCCGATTTTAATTTTAACCGCGAAACAGATGATGAAAATGTTTTTACGGACGACGAATACATTTTCCCGGTAGTTGCTGAACCTACAAGGTTGAATGAAATTACAGATGAAACTGAAAACAACCTTTCTTTGCGCGTTGACTACTCGTACCCCGTCAAGGAAAAATTAAAACTTGAAGCGGGCTATAAAGGAGATATTTCAAAACGTGATTTGGACGTTGACAACCGATTTTATAATTATTCTTTAAATCAATATGTAACTGATACGACTTTATCGAACAGGTTTATATACAAACAACAGGTTCACGGTATTTATGCAATTCTTGGTGGAAACATTTCCGATTTTGGTTTCTCATTTGGTTTAAGAGCGGAGCAAACAATAATTCGTGGTGATTTGGTAACAACCGGAGAAAATTTTGATAACGATTATATAGATTTCTTCCCTTCGGTAAGTCTGTCAAGAAAATTGGGAATTTCACAGGAATTACAAATAAGTTATAGTCGTAGAATACAGCGTCCCAGACAGTGGTCGTTAAATCCATTTAAAAGAGTATCAGACCCACAAAATATTTATCAGGGAAATCCAAAATTGAAACCTGCTTTCACCAATTCACTTGAGTTGAACTACATTAACTATTTCGATTTTGGAACAATTACCCCGTCAATTTTTTACAGACATACTACCGATGATATTACAAGGACAAGTATTCTTTTAGATAGCGTAACTACGTTGACAACATTTGATAATCTTGCAACTGCGAAAAGTTACGGTGGCGAAATCATTTTCAATACTCAACCCTTCAAAGAATTAAATTTAACCGGGAGTTTCAGCTATTTTAAAAGTGAAGTTGATCCCGGCGAATCCGGAATCGGTACTAAAAGGAGTGATTATTCGTGGAGTACCAGATTCTCATCTTCAGTAAATTTACCGGCGGATTTTGGTTTGCAGTTATCGTATTATTATTCCGGAGAAAGGTTTTCAGCACAAGGAACGATAGAACCTTTCCAGGGAATGGATGTTGCTTTGCGAAAAGATCTGTTCGATAAAAAACTTTCTCTTACTCTGAGAGTAAGTGACTTGTTCGATACGCAAAAATTCAGGGTACGGATTGATGACCAAAATTACGTTGAAAGCTTCGAACGAAGATGGGATTCGAGAAATGTGTTCCTGAATATTAGTTATAAATTCGGAACGGACGAAGGGAATCAAGACAGGAAACGGAGAAGAAACAATGATGATTCTCAACCGATGGATGAAGGATTCGGGTTCTAATAATATTTGGTAAAGTGCTCCTGAAGTACGTCAACAAACAGGAGCACATCATCATCGTACGGATCAACATCGTTTTCCATAAAATGTGTTTTAAGATTGGATGCAACATCTTCCCATGAATTACACGATTCCAATCCTCCTAGGAATGTAAACAATTCACTTTTATTGTTATCAAATAACTTTTTACAAATTGCTTTCAACTCGTACGGTCTGAACAATCTCTTCAACTCACCGGCACCGGTTTCTATAACCGTCTCTTTTATTATCTCAGTCGGGAATAATTTTTCGTCATTCGCTGCATCCGATAATTCATCTGAGTAGTAAATTTCATCAGAAGCGAGATCTAATACAACTTTTTCTTCGGTTGTATCTTCATTTACAATTAGCTCCGTCTTGACATCTTTTGTCGGAATTTCATTTTCAAATTCAACATTGATAATTTGTGTAGATTTATCCTGTAATAAATCGTCATTTGCGACAGTTAAAATCACAGATTCATTTATATCTTCATTCACTGAATCAGATTTACTTATATTTTTACCGGTTAAATATTTTATCAGGTCTTTCAGTGAAACCTCACCTAAAGAATTTTCCGGAATTGAATTTACCTTTCCTAATAAGCCGATATAATTCTTATCCGTCAAAAAATCTTTAATGAACTCTTTTGAAATTGTGGAATCAAGGTTAATCTTCTCTTCAACAACATATTTCAATTTGAAAATCTGAACGAAAAGGTTTTTGATTTTAATACCGGTAATGTTTGATGAGAACTTTTTCAGAAGTGCAGAGTTGGTTTCTTTTAACAGTTCGCTTACTTCGGTTTTGCGAAGCACTACTTTATCTTCCGCTTTAATAAAATTAATTATGGAATCAGGGTAATATTTATAGAATCTGAACAGTGAGAGTTTCTTAGCGACAACGAGGCTCTGCCGGGAATCCAGATCTCCGAACAGTTCCCCTATCAATGTAGCGCAAGGAATGATTGAATAATTAATTAACAAATGAACGGAATCTGTAATTACGCTTTGGAAATCTTTTCTTTCAATTACTGGTTGAGGCAGATTTATGATGAACCTTTTTGAAAAGACTGACAGCCGGGTTTTTTTTACCGATTCATTGTCGAGCACATTGAATTCTTTAATGGCTGACATTTCCCGTGCAATAATTTTTTGTTCGAGCTCCCGTCTCATTTATTTTTCTGAAATATTTTGTTAATTATAGTTCATGGAATGCAAATGACTTCAACGTATAATTTTATTTATTTGCATTTGTGATAATATACCTGTAAATAATTTTGAGAGTTTATTTATGTTTCCAATCCGACCTTCGTTTTTCGATAAATGCATTCATTCCTTCGAACTTATCTTCAGTTGCAAAAAGCATATAGAAATTTTTTCGTTCCAATTCGAGACCCGTTTCAATTGTAGTATCCATCGAATTCAATATACTTTCTTTCGCAAGCTGAACCGCAATTGCTGGCTTAGAGGCTATATCCTTTGCAAGTGCAATTGCTTCTTCGAGGTAAATTTCATTGTGTACAACTTTAGTGAGAAGTCCGGCTTCATACATCTCTTGCGCGGAAACCATTCTTCCGGTAAGGATAATTTCCATAGCACGCGCTTTTCCAATTGCTTTGGTAAGTCGTTGTGTTCCGCCGGCACCGGGCATTACAGCAAGGTTAATTTCCGGTTGCCCAAACGTTGCTGATTCAGCGGCTATGATCATATCACAGGTCATGGTTAATTCGCATCCACCCCCTAATGCATACCCGCTTACTGCTGCAATTATGGGTTTCTTTATTTTCCTGATTCTATCCCATCTGGCAAACTGATCTTTCAAAAGCATCCCGATTGTCGTTTCTTCCGCCATCTCCTTTATATCTGCTCCGGCTGCAAATGCTTTATCGTTTCCCGTGATTACGATACAACCAATTTCCCTGTCATTGTCAAAATTTTCAAATGTTGTCACAACTTCTTCCATTGTGGGAACGTTAAGCGCATTCATGGCTTTAGGGCGGTTTAATCTTATCAATCCTACCGATAAGCCGTTCCCGTTCTCAATTTCAGATACGAGGATATTTTTATATTCAATATTTAAATATTTTCTATCGCTCATTTTAATTTTTATTGAATTATCAAATTATGAACATTGTCTTTTAATAACAATGTCAATTAATTATGTTGTGCGTGAGGTATTGATTCATTGCGTTGAGTTTAACGAAATTCAAAAAACATATTCTAATCGTATTTCTCCTGACATTCTCGGTTTCTCTGAGCTGTAACAATTCTTCCGAAACATCACACAAGGATAAACTGATTTTCCTTTACCGTTTAAATACAAATGTTTCAATTTTAAGGGAGGAAACTTTTACTATTCAAAATCAATTTCAGGCGTAAGTTCATCGTAAAAAACTCCAAAAATACCTGAAAGAAATTCATCTGCATAACACGGTAACAAATTGGTCAATATCAGACTCTCTCAGGAAAGAGTATGAAGAGATTTTTCGTATGAATATAACAGATGTTGATACATTATTAACACTCGATGACGGGGACTTCAGCTCTATGCATGTAAAAGAGAGAATGAAAATCAGATTTGACAACATCATCAGAAAATTATATAAAATAGCCTCCGAGATTGACGTTGAACAGGCCGAGTGAACACAGCGGAGTTTTAAAATCATTATCATCTTTGGAGCAAACTCAATTTTCTAAACTGAGATGGGCGCAGGGCAATTATCTGACCAGAGAAAGATTGCTTTTAACAATTTCTTCGCTCAGGTCAGAAATTGTTTTTGTGCTAAATAACTGAAGCAATTCATCTCGGCAGGTTTTGAATGAATCGTGGATGGGGCAAGGTTGAGTATCTGAACATTTTGAAAGCCCGAGACCACAGGAGCTGAAAACTGAAACATCTCCCATTGCTTCAATAATTTTAATGAGTGGCTTTTTTCTGTTGTCATCTGAGAGATAAAATCCGCCACCCGGTCCCTTAGCGGATGAAATGATATTTTGCCGTGCTAACTGCTGAAGAATTTTCCCTGTAAAAGCGTGCGGTAATTTTAATGAATCAGAAATTTCCCTTCCACCTTTGAGCTTGCAACCATCCTTGCATTCAACCGAAAGGAAAAGTACCGCTCTTATTGCATATTTGCACTTCCGGGAAAGCATTCCGTTTACCTTCGGTATAATGCATTTCTTCCGTCTTCTGTCATCATTTCAAATGACCACGGCGGGTTCCAGACGAGTTTAATATCAATTTCGTATCCTGGCAGAACCGAATCGGTCATCTGTCTCGTATCTTCGGTTATCATATCCCCGAGCGGACAACCGGGAGATGTCAAAGTTAGATCGATGTTTACCGTTCTCTTTTCTTCGTCTATAGTAAGATCATAAACTAAACCAAGATCGACGATGTTTACCATTAGTTCGGGATCAATAACATCTTTCAGGGCTTTAAGTAATTCTTCTTCTTTAGGAGTTAATATTTTATTCATGAAGTGTTATCGGTTTGTGAAGAATAATCTTCATTAAGTTAAAAAAATAAATTGAAACTGATATCAGCAGTAATATACCGCTTATGGTAACTATAATTTTATTTAATAAAATAATTCCCACAATCAGTGTAGCGAAACCCGGGATAAATGTCCAGAGTTGAAAATCAGCAAGTTTCTCCGAATAGAGATCTTTAGGAAAGGGGAGTTTACCTTTCCCTACCTTGCCTCGGTATACCTTAAGCCAGATTATAAAGGGTAAAGTTTTATATGTCTGTCCCATAATAAGTGAAGTTATAAATCCAATAAATATTGTGCTTCCATACGCTACAGCGAGCGGAATTGTTAACTTTCCTGTATCCCATAACTCCGATACAAATACCAGTGATAGTAATACCGGAATAAGTAACATTAAAAATGCAATCATTGATTGCTTCATACCGAGATCAAGATTTCTTTTAACCCTTTTTTTATAGGCTTCATATACAAATGAAAGAAAGAATGAGATTCCAGCAACTACAAGTATGACGCCAAATAAAACACCGGGTGTATATTCAAGGAAAAGTGAAATTATGAACGACAACAATCCAATATTAATCAGGTAATATGAAATTCTCAGTTTATTTTCATTGAGGTGATGCGATACGATAAACATGGGAATGAGCTTACTAGAGACACCGATTATCAATTGCATAAACCATCCGACTATACCTGCATGAGCGTGGAGTTTCAACAATTCAAGATGTGAAACTTCAAGAAATGGTGAAGATAAATTTATTGCGAGCGTCATACCCGCGGAAACCGTGAAAACCAGCCAGACGACTGAAGTAAGGATAAATTTCCGCTCGATTGTTTTTTTTGCTGAATTACGCGCGGTAGCGAAAATATTAACTGCAAACAGAGAAACTGCAATTACTGCAAATGTTGCTCCGGCGTGCATCATTCCGCTAAATTGAAATTTCCAGAATGAAACACTTATCAGGATACATCCAATTGCAAGTGAGACAAATGAAGTAACAGACAATTTTTCACTGAAAAGTTTTATTTCGAGTATTACAGGTACGAGTTGATATAAGGCGCCGAAGATAATCATCGTAATCCATCCGAGTGCCAGCAAATGAGTAATAGATAGAAGTCGTGGATTAAAGTAGTGTTGAACGAATGCTCCTGGAAAAAAGATAATTAAAATTGTTACACAAAGCCAGACTACAGCCCCGAAAATAAAATGTGGAACGACAACTCCCGGTGAAGGAGCGTTTTGGCTTGCTAACTGCTGCATTTACCTGTGGATTAACATTTTTACATTACCTTCGTCTATTTCCGCCGCAATGGATTTAAATCCTCTATCTTTTAATTCAGGCAATAAATATTGTGGGATTTTCTTGTGGTGCACGTATAATGCGTAATCATCGGGAAGTTCTTCCAACTCACCAAGAATGGTAACCATTGGTAAAGGCATCTCTAAATTTCTGACATCAACTTCCCGAACTTTCTGAGCGAATTTATCCCGTGCGGAATCTAGCTCATTAATTGTAACTTTTTGAAGTTCAAAATTGCTGTCGTTGCCTTTTTCTGTTTCGGTTGAGTCGCCGGTTTTCAGGAAATAAGTTCTAACCACATCCCCTTCTGTAACAACCATACTTTCGTATCCCTTTTTCTCGAGGATTTTTATAAGCGGTGTCGGTTCAAAAGTATTTATTACTTCAAGAGCGTATCCTTCAGGGACAGTTTTCAATTCCTTCATTATATCCGTAAAGGGATCAGCGCCGCCGCTGAGGATTGGTCTTACATCAAGTTTTTTAATTTTTCCCCCATTTCTTGCTTCGGAAATTCTTTTACTATCTTGTACGACTGATTCAGTATTATCCGAAGAAATGTGCTCCGTTTCAAAACCAATTTTTGAGAGCGCGGAAAAAAGGTCATTCACCTTGCATTTTCCAATTCTTGCTGCATCTTCAATTGTAACCCTTGGTGCGAGAACTTTTCTTAGAATGGGGTTTCTAAGTTTCTCAAAATGTGAATTTACTGATATGATTGCCTCTATCGCATTCTTATCATGTTTAATAATTTCCGAAATTTTCGTTCTTCGTGTAACTTTCATAATAAATTTCTCCACATGTTAATATATGATTATATACCTTAAAAAACTCTTAAACCTCTCGAGAAGGCAACACCGAGGAATGCTATTGCCAAGGCTAGTAACAAATTTATCCTCCCTGACCACTTTGCAAATTGTTTCAGACGTTTCTTTTCAGATTCTTTCATTTGCATGATAGCCCGTTCGCCTACATAAAAATCATGTATCCCGGCAATCAAAAGCATTACGACAAACAGTACAATTTTTATACCCAGTACTCTGCCGAAAGAGTTACCTGCGAGAAATTCCAACGAAAAAGGTATCCCTTTCGCATACATATTGAGCAAGCCCGTGACCAGCAATCCTCCGAGCGACATCCAGCCAAAAAAACGGAATGTTAAACCTGTTTTATATAAAAGTTCAACTCTTGTTGGGTTGTTCTTAATTGAGGGTAATAGTACAAGCGGCAGGAAAAGCATACCACCTATCCAAAATGCCGCAAGTACTATATGGAGATAAACTGATAATACATAGTACACTCCCATATCAACCCTGTGATTCTTTTTCCAACTTTATTGATTTTGGAAAAAGAATATTGTTTTCGAGATGGATGTGCTGATGCAGATCTTTCTCGAACTCTTCGAGCTTGTTGTATAAATAAGTGTATGATGCACAAGCGTCTTCCGGTGGAACAAAGTTTCCGCTCAGTTCGCGGATTTTCTTCATGTTATCGCCCGTTGAGGTGTGTTCAGCTTCCATCATCCTGATTGGGTTTTCAATTGAACCGAACGCTGCGGGCGGTGGAGCTTGGTTATCGCGCTTTGCTGTAACCATCTCTTTTATGTATGGAAATAAAATTTGTTCTTCTTTCGGCATATGGCTCAGTAATTCATTTTCGACGCCTTTAAATAAATTTGCAATTTCAACAACTTCCGGATGAGCGACACCGTGAACGCTTGCAACTTTTGCGCTGATTTCATTCAGTATCGGTAATGTATCGTTAACATACCTGTGATGAGTGTTTACAATATAGTCAGCAAGAAAATCGAGTTCCCAATTATTGAAATCCTGTGACGCAGGTGCTTCCGTATTCTCCAGTTCCGACATTGCTGATTCAACTTCCATTGCGCTTATTCCCTGCTCCTGACACGCCTCTGCCAGAGTTTTATTTCCACCGCAGCAAAAATCCAGACCGAACTTTCTGAAGACTTCTGCTTTCCTTATATCCGAAGCTGCAAGTTCACCAACTGTTGCCGGTCTCTCACCTTCCCCAAGTTTTGATAATTTAACTTCCCAAACTTCGGGACCTTCTTGTAGATATTCCCAGCTAAAGGTTTGTCCCCGCTCGCCCAGTAATTGATAATAAAGCGGCTTAGGATCGTGATCGTTATGTATTATAAATGCTTCACCGCCTGAAAGCGCGTCAAATTTATCGAAGATTGTAGGATGCTTTAACCTCGGTTCAATCTTCGTTACATCTAATGTTTCCATATTGTGTTTTAAGTTTAAGTTTCAGTACAAAGTTAAGATTTTTAAAAATAAAAGTCTATTTAGTCTTTTATTCCGGATATACGGTAATTGCTAAGACCCGATCAGTTCCGACTGAGAAAAATATTTACCCCTTCCCGGAATTTTATCTTATAGAAATTAATAGTGTATAATTCGCTTATACGAAACGATCAAAATATATAAACATCCCGGAACTATTTAATATTGCAAATACAAAATTGAGATGTTGAAATTTATTGTGACTCAACATACACATTCTGCAATACTATCCACAGTGATGTGACGTACGGGCTCGAAAAAGAAAACCGGAAAATTTGTATCGTATTATTACCTGTCGGGGTAGCGTATTGATACGGTTTTAAAGGAAAATCTTTATCCCAATTTTGAAAGTTTGACTTCCCAGACATCCGGACCTTCCTTAAGATATTCCCAACTGAAGGTTTGTCCACGTTCACCCAGCAATTGGTAATAAAGCGGTTTCGGGTCGTGGTCATTGTGAATCACAAATGCTTCACCACCCGCGAGTGCATCAAATTTTTCGAAGATTGTAGAATGTTTTAAACGGGGTTCGATTTTTGTAACGTCTAATGTTTCCATTTTATGATTTTAATTTTTAAAATTACGTACAAAGATAGGGCTTTTAAAAATAAAAGTCTATTTAGTCTTTTATTTTAATCTTATCAGTATATTTCGGAAAATTAAAAAGTGTGAATTAGAATGTATTTATTAGACCGAAGTGAATTTTACCATCAAGGAAGCCGTCGCCTTTTCCAAGTGCATAGCTGACCCCAATAAGTCCGATTCCTGTTTCAAGCCTAATACCAATCCCATATCCAAGAAGGAATTCGGATTGTTCAGCAATGTTATTAACCGCATCAAAAGGTTTGAAGTAATATCCCGCATCCGCAAAAGCAAGCAGGAAACTTCTTCGTGAGATTGAATATCTTGGCTCAAGAGAGCCATATATAAATCTTGATGCAAGGTATTGTTGTTCGCGATATCCCCTGATATTATTATTTCCCCCAACCCTGAAGAAATCGGAGTCTTCCAGCTTATCAGCCCGTACTTCTCCGGCGAATCCCTTTAATTGTGTAGATTGTCGTTTTGTAAAAGAGAAATAAAATTTTATTTCGCCGGTATAGCGTTGAATTGAATATTTGTCATTGTAGCCTAGGTTCTGAAGTTGCCCGATATTAAAAATTTTTTTATCCCCGTAACTATAGAAGGAATTAAAAAGAAATCCACTTCGGGGAAAATAAATATCGTCCCGTTTATCGTATCTTATTTCGATTCCTGTTTCCACAATACGTGAATCAGCAATAATGAACTGCGGGTTTTGAATATCTGCGGGTATAATCCGGTCAAAACCGAATAAACCGGAAACCGTAAGATTGTTTAAAATTTCATACTGTGCCTTTAAATCAAACTTACGTCGGGTATATGTTGTATCCTGAATTCGTTGCAGAAATCCAAACTGAACATCAAACGGAGTAGAAAAGAAATACGGTTCGGCATATTTGAACTCGAGCTCCTGAGTTTCCTTGACTTCCTGCTCCCATCTTGCCGCAATTTTCCTTCCGGTACCGAATAGGTTTCTGAAAGATAAATTTATCTTACCGGTGAAATAACCCGATTCGCCTTCAAGTTGGGGTGGTACATATCCGATAATCCCGTCGAAGGTGTTAGTGTTTCCTTCGGTAACTTCAATTATTAATCCGGATTCCTCCTTACCCACAATAGAATAAATTCGTGGGTATTTTACCTCGTTAAAAATTTCCAGTTTTTCCAATCGCGCTTTAATATTATCCAAATGATCGACCGTTACTGTTCCGTCTTGTGGTAACCTTACTTCGCGAAGGATTACATTTTTGTTTGTAATTTCATTCCCTGATATTCTTACTTCGCTGATTTTAATTTTTCTGTTCTCGTTTATGGTAATATTCAGCTTTAATTTTTTAATACCGTCATCGTTGTAAATATTTATACTGCCAATTTCAACTGAAGCAAACGGTAAACCACGGGATTCGTAGATTTCAAGCAATTCATTAATATCTTGGTTTAGAGTAACGTCGGATAAAAGTGTACCGGGTTTTGTTTCAAAATTACTTAAAATCTCTTCTGATTTGATGGCAGAATTTCCGGTTATTTCCATTTCACCAAGCATTACCCTATCGTTTTCGGTTATCCTGATGGTTAGTTCAACAGTACCAGAATCAGTATCGAAATCGTATAAAACCGAGTCAATCTGTGCGAAATAAAAACCCTGAGATTTATATTGCTCACGTATTGAGATCAAATCGGAGTTCAATTGTTCCTGTTTAAAATCAAGTTCAGGTCGTAAAACCATAAAGCTTCTGAGGTCGTTTGAAGAAAAGAAATCATTGCCCTCGAAATTTACAGCTGTAATCAAAGTTTGCGAACTAACGTGTGATGCAAACGAGAAAAAGATAATTGTCAGAAAAATTTTCATCTTCGCAATTAACTGTGAAGTTAAGTTGGCAGTTTTTTAAGTGGTAAAAAGATTATTATAAATCTTTTCTTCTCCTGTATATCGAAATGAAAAATCCGATGACGAGAATTGCAGTACCCGCCCAAAGAATATTAATGAACGGTTTGATTGAAGCATTGATTACGAGCGATTCCTCGGGGATATGCATTGGTGTTTCATCGGTATTAACAATTGCAATAGACGCAGTTGGAGCCTCTCCGTTTCCGGTATTGGAAACGTTCATTTTTGCGAAGTAGAAATTGAGGTTAGGTTTATCAGACATCTTTGCAACGAAATAACTTGGTACCCCGTTTTTATATTCAATCTTAGGTTCTATTACCTCTGAAAATTTATTATCGCTAACTTTTAATTTTGCGCCGACAGTAAAGTTACCGGAGCGTACTTCTTCACCGCCGGGTAAAATTCCACCGAAGTTGAAATCTATAAACTCTACGTTCAATGCACCTATATCCTTTGATTTCCCTTTCGGGATTTCATGAATTTGGTCTTTCGTGAAAGTTTCCGGTTCAACAAGCCCCATGGGCGAAAGGTAAAGATCACGCGCAAAGAAATTTGCAATATCCGGGTTTTTCATTACGCCTTCGGAAAAGCTACTGAAATACATTACCGGTTTCAGCAGCAATTCTTTACCATCTTGTTGTACGCGAATATTGAAATGATATTTTGAATCTGTTTGATTATTAGGATCTTCAAATTCTGTTGCACCTAAATAAGTAAGCCTGTAACCGAAAGCTTCAACAGGTTTATTAAGTTCTAGTGTAAGGTTTACATCCTGACTGTATCTGGAGGAAGCAATAATTCCCAGAAAGAATAATGAAAGTCCGATATGTGCAACGTAAGCGCCAATTCCGGATTTATTCTTTTTGAAAATTGTAATTGCAATTTCCGCATTCACAAAAAAAGCAAAAATCGCTGCAAAGGCAAATAAAGCAAAGATAAAATCCTGAACTCCGACAATCACAAGCGCAAAGGTGATAACACAGGTAATGATTAACGGAAAGAGAAGGCTTTTGAAAAAGGTTTTCTCGTCATTCGTTTTCCACTTTAGCAAAAGGCTCATTCCGTTTATAAACGAGATGAGTATAGCAATCGGAAGGTTCATCTTATTATAAAAATCCTGTTCAATTGATCCGGAAGCGATGATCGGCCAACTTGTACCGGCAAAGACTACCAATGCGGAAGCACAGAGTGTAACAGCACCAACGAAGAGCGCGGATTCACGGGTCAGAATATTTTTTGATCCTGAATCGAAAGTTTTAAGTTCCTTAGCCCTGTAGATTACCGCACCTATACCGATTGCAAGGAATGTCAGCATAAAAACAACAAGAGAGATATATACTTCTTTTCCCGGATCTACGAATGAATGAACTGATGAATCACCAAGTACGCCGCTTCTGGTCAGGAAGGTAGAATACAAAACAAGCAGGTACGAGAGAATACATAAAATCAAATTTGTTTTCTTATATCCACCGGTTCTTTTTTGGGCGATCATTGTATGAATAGCAGCAACAATAATTATCCACGGAATCAGCGATGAGTTTTCAACCGGATCCCATGCCCAGTAACCGCCCCACCCGAGAACGCCATACGCCCAGTAACCACCAAGCATTATTCCGAGCACCAGTACTCCACCTGCGAATAATAACCATGGCAATGAATAGCTAATCCACTCGTCGTATTTGTTTTTAATCAGAGTTCCGATTGCAAAACAAAACGGAACTGCCATAGCCGAAAATCCAACAAATAAAGTCGGTGGATGAATTGACATCCAGAAATTCTGAAGAAGCGGGTTCAGTCCTCTGCCGTCGGCAGGTATGAATCCAGGAGCTACATCGCCTGCGTATGTATCCCAAACGTAGTTGAACGGTGATTTTAAAATTAAAATAAAAGTGAGGAAGCCAAGCACAAGGCTATAAACAGACATTACTTCTGGTTCAAGGCGGTCACCTTTTGATACATATCTCAAAAGGAATATGCCGATTATTGCAGTCATTAAAGTCCAGAGCATGAAGCTGCCTTCCTGTCCGGCGTAGAATGTTGATATCAGCAATGCCAGTCCAAGTTCTCTGTTGCTTTGTTGCCAGACATATGAATACTGGAACTGGTGAGTTAAAATCATATACATCAGTAAAGCGGAGGTGGTAATAACAAATGTTGCGGTTAGGAGATAAAAGACTCTTGCTGGTTTCAGATATTTTTCTTTTCCGGTATGAACAAGAAAGAATGATACTACACCCAGAATCGAAAATGCAAATGATAAATAGATTAGAATTTTGCCTACCATTTTTTAGTAACCAGAATTTTTAATTTCTTCTCCGGTTGCTTCATATTTTGAGGGGCACTTGGTAAGCACTTCCGATGCCATAAAGGTTCCGTCTTTCACTTTTCCTTTAACAACGATAGCGTCTGCAACTTCAAAGTTATTAGGTTTACCGCCGTCTAAAATTACCTTCATTTCGTTATTGTAGTCATCTTTCATCCAAAAGGTAAAGGTATTGGTACCGGAATCGAAATTTGACTCTTTATCTTTTACCCATTGACCTTTTACTTCAACCTTTTTGTGAATATCCCGCGCGTCAGCAAAATTTACATATTCAATTTTACTATCCATAAACGAAAAAAATCCGATAGCGAGGAATACTATAATTATTATAGCGCCAATAAGAGATTTATTCATTTTTAATAACAGTTTTTGAATTTTCAAGTTTTGATATTTTTCTATCCAGGATAAAAAGATATACAAACAATCCAACCCAGATTATAAAAGTAATAAAGAGAACGACGTACAGTTCATTAATTTCCAAAAACTCATAAAGGGATTCCTTCATGTTTTTATTTTTCTTTTAATTTTAATTTCTCTAACCTCAGTTTTAAGTCAAACATCCAGAAATAGAGCAAGGTAAAGCTCAGAAGAGATACGATAAAAATTACAAACATAACTGAATCCATTTTAAGTTTCCCTTCGGTATTAACAATCGGATCGGGATGAAGGGTTTCAACGATTCTCGGTACAACGAAAACGAAGAATGGCACAGTAACAAATGCAATAATTGAATAAACTGATGATAACCTTGCTTTTTTCCTTTCGTCATTAATTGCCGACCTGAGCGAGAAATACGCACCATATATTAACAACAAAATGAAAATAGAAGTTTGTCTCGGATCCCAGTTCCAGAAAGCACCCCAGCTAAATTTTGCCCATAATGCGCCGGTAAGGGTTGCAAGCAGGCAAAAAAGGAAACCGAGACTATTTGCAGAAAAGGATTTTAAATCAGTAACCGGATCACCGGAACGTAGATATTTTATCGAATATAACATTGACATGAAAAATGCAACGACCGAAACCCATGCAGTTGGTACATGAAAATAAAGTATACGTGCTTTTTCGCCAAGAGCAGGTATGAAAGGTATGGGAACAGAAAACCCAGCTACCAGCACAGAACTTATCAGAACGAAAACCAATATTTGGAAAGCAAGCCTCATAATTCCGATTCAGGAATTTCCTTACCCATCATTTTATAGATCTCTTCGATTTTATCTTTGTTAATCGTGGCATCGTGATTTTGAGGGTCTAAAAGCAGCACTCTGCGGAAAAAGTTTAACGCAGGTCTGTACTTTTCACGTGGTGGTAGGGGCGCGTCATACATGAAATAAATACCAGCTTCGAGATTCGACTTTATAGCCGCCTGTTTATTTGACTCTGATTTATCGTCCTTGTACGCTTCGTATGATTTATCAGCTGCATCTTTTAGTTGAGGTGACCTGTCTTCTTCATCGGGATTAGAGTGAAAATTGTCCGTAACCTGCATTTGATTTACAGGTTTGGGGTCTTCAAATTTATCGCATCCTGAAATCAAAACAGAAAGAAAAACGACAGGGACTAAAAACTTCATTGGGTAAATTAATTAATAGAGAATTTCAATCTATATATAGTAAAATGAATTTTAAATTCACAAAACCGGTATTATTGAATTCAGGTTAAATATCTGCCCATTCGGGTTTTTTGGTTAGTTATACGCGTAAATCTGGCTGCATATTTTTTCAATCGTTCCAAACAAAACCGAACAACATAAACGAAGCAGTTGTAACTACCACGGCATAGGAAATAAGTATTTGAACTTCTGGGATGAGTTCCTGAAAAGTAGCGCCGTTACAAGCGAGGTTGGTTGCAAATATTATTGATATCAGTAGTGGGATGAGAACAGGAAAAGCAAGCACAGGATAGAGCGATGACCTGGAATCTGCTTTAGATATAATCGCTGAAATTATGGTTGACGATGCAACTAATCCAAAATTGCCCAATAACACGACAATCCAGAAACCGTAATGATTCTCAATTCTAAGATCGTTCACCGCAATAAACAATACAACAATAAAAACGTTAACGACAAATGATAAAACGAAATTGTAAAAAAGTTTACCGAGAAAAACCGGGTGCGGTAACGTGGATAATTTCAAAGCAAGCGAGGTCTCCTTCTCTTCTTCCTTTACAAAAGTCCGGGTAATTCCTGCAGCATTGGAGAAAAAAACACTTACCCATAACAACCCATTTATAATTTCATTTTCTGTTTTTTCTTCACCGATTGCAAATCTAATAATTGAAACTGTAACCAGAATGAACATAACGAGAGAATTAGCTGCATAGCGTGTTCTTAGCTCGCATTTGATTTCATTTCGGAATATTAGCAAAGCACTTTTAAACATCATTTGAAATCCCCTATGTTAATTGTTTGAACACAGTGTCTGAGGTCGGATTTTAAATTGGAAGCAATTATTAATATTCCTTTTGAAAGTTGTTCCCCGATAACAGATGACACGACTTCATAACCTTCTTCGTCAAGGTTAGTAGTAGGTTCATCCATAATCAGAAAGAGCGGATTAACGGATAAAGCAAATGCAAGTCTCAGCCTCTGTTTCATTCCGGAAGAATAACTTTTAAAAGGTTTTTCCGCTGAATTTTCAAGACCGACTTTTCTCATAAGAGCCTGCAGATCAGACCGTTCCTTCGTCCGGAGCTTATGAAAATAGCTGATATTTTCCAGCCCGCTGAGTTCATCATAAAGATTTACATACGGTGCGAAAAGTCCAATCATATTTTTTTTGTCTGACTCGTTGAGGGTTTTTCCTTTCAATGTGAAAGTTACATTTCCGTTCAGGGGTCGTATTAATCCTGTAATGATTTTCAGGAGTGTTGATTTACCTGATCCGTTCGGTCCGGTAATCGCGAGAGGTGAATTTTTATCGACGGAGAAACTGACATTTTTAAATACAACTCCGTTGTTAAAAGAGTGCGAAAGATTTTCTACTTTTATAGTAACTTCATCCATTTCAAGGATGTCAAGGCTTGGAGACAATTCCGTGCTTACCGGATAAACGTTGTTCCCGCCGCTTCAATGCTTGTTCGTATCGCCTTATTTCCTCTTCTGTTTCAGGTTTTATTTGCGGAACTTTTACCTTTTGTCCGGTCTCCATGTCTATGCTGACAAATGTTAAATAAGCGCTGTTTGAATGTTTAACCACTCCTGTCCGGAAATCTTCAACTTCAACCCGAACGCCAACTTCCATTGAAGTATTGAAGGCGCGATTTACAGAGGCTTTGAGTTTTACAATCTCTCCAAGTTTGATCGGGTAATGGAACACGAGGTTGTCAACCTGAGCAGTGACCGCAACAGTCATACAATGTTTTGATGCGGCAAGAGCGCAGGCAATATCTATCCAAAACATTAACCTCCCGCCGGCTAGATTTCCTAAAATATTTGTGTCGTTAGGCATGACATATTCAGTCATTTCAATCTGCGAATCTTTAACGGTTTTTATAATTTTATCTGTCATTATTTAAAGAGGGATTTTATTTTTCAATGAATGAACCGAACCCAAAAGCGAACTTGAAGAGAATAATTCCTCAAATCTTTTTATTTCTTCTCTTGCAAGGTCGTATTTCTTTTTGTTGACAAGTACGGTAATTTTTCCAAGCAGGGCATCATCCGCATACTGGGAATCGAAATAATCTTTCAGAACGTAGTCATAATAAATCAACGCTGCATTTTGTTCGTTTAGCGAAATGTATAGTTCGGCATTTTTGAAATACTTTAGAGCGATTTTATTTCTGAGTTGGTTAATTTTATCTTTGGCTTCCGCAACCTTCGGGTCATCCGAATATAGTTCGATATAATTTTGAAATTCATCTATTGCTATCTGAGTATAAGTCTGGTCGAGGTAGTATTCGGGTGATAAATTAAAATATGATAATGCCATATTAAATCTCGCCTGATTTACAAGTTCGCTCGTCGGGTAGCTTTTTATTAATGTTTCAAATTCAAATGCAGCAAGGATAAACTCATCCCGTTTAAAATGGCTCATTGCGAGATAGTACTGCGCTTCATCCACTATCGCCGAACCGGAAAATCTAACCTTTATGTAAGAAAAATCCGTAATTGCCTGAAGATAATCTTTGGAGTTAAACGATTTCATTGCAACGCTGAAAGCCGTCTCCGGGTCGTCGGAATTTATATTAGGGTCGTTTGCCGATGTACACGCTGAAAAAATCCCGGTTATTGTAACAATAAGAAAAGTTATAATAACCGATTTGAAAATTAACTTTTTTTGTCCGAAATATTTAATTGTTGTCATTTAGTTCTGATAATGAAAAATAAAATTACCGTCGCTGCTGAAATTGTTACAAGCAAGGCAGGGAAAATAATACGATCAATAAAACTCTCTTGTGGTAATTCTGCATGCGCAAATGAAAGTGAAGTATCTTCGATGTAATCGTAATCTTTTAACGGAAATTCGTCCTGTTGTTCCGAATTAAAATGGAATGTTTCGACACCATTGAAATCAGGTTCAATGTAACTTAGTTTAGTTTCAACAGCAATTTGTCTCAATACTAATTTGTTTCCCAAAATGTTCGATTGATTAATCTGTGTATAGTTTAGACTAATATCCACAAATGTAAATTCAAACACGGCAATAGAATCATTGCTGATTTGATAAACAAAGTTATAATCCCTGAACCTTTGTTTTAATGCAGAAAGAAAAAATTCTGCATCGTCGTCGGTTCCGTTTACCTTTATCAGGTACGTTTTCTCTTTACCTTTCAGGTTTATCAAATCCTGCCATTTATCGAATACCTCACCGAGGCTTTTATTGATTATCTCGAGATTCGTCGCAGGCAAATTCTGTAAATATGCGGTAACCGGTTTAAGAAAAACGAACGATAATGAGGCTATTAATATCCGATACAGCAATGTATAATTTGTTTATCCGTAAATACCACGAAGTTTTAACACCTGTGAAACTTTATCAATTGCATATATATAAGCGGCAAGACGGAGGGTTGAATTATATTTTAAAGCAGTAAAATAGACCGCATCAAATGCCTCAGTCATCATGCGGTTTAATCTGCCATTCACGTCTTCCTCTTCCCAGAAATATCCAAGCCTGTCCTGAACCCACTCGAAATATGAAACAATTACACCGCCTGAATTAGCGAGTATATCAGGAATAACCATAATCTCACGTGACCTTAGAATTTCATCAGCTTCAGCTTTGGTCGGACCATTTGCACCTTCGACTATCAGAGTTGCTTTAATTCTGGAAGCGTTATCGGCATTGATCTGATCTTCTTTTGCAGCGGGTATAAGAACTTTGCAATCGATTTCTAACAACTCTTCATTTGTAATTGGAGTTCCGAAGTCAGATCCTTCAAGAGTTTTATGTGCTTTAACGAATTCAATTGCAGCGGGGATATCAATTCCGTCTTTATTATAGAATCCGCCGGTTACATCGCTGATAGCAACGATTTTTGCGCCTTTTTCAAAAAGTAATTTCGCGCTGACAGATCCGACATTTCCGAATCCCTGAACAGCAACTTCCATTCCGGCAGGTTCGATATTAATTTTTCCACAAGCGGCTAGAGTTGCAATCATCACGCCTCTACCGGTTGCTTCCCTTCGTCCCCGTGAGCCCCCGATTATAACGGGTTTCCCTGTAACAACACCGGTTACGGTTTTCCTTTTGTGCATACTATATGTATCCATTATCCATGCCATAACCTGTTCATCGGTATTCATATCCGGTGCGGGAATGTCAATATCAGGCCCGAATATTTCAAGCATATTGGCTGTATATCTCCTGGTGAGTTTCTCAAGTTCTCCAACTGATAATTTTTTTGGGTCGCACTTTATACCGCCTTTTGCACCACCAAACGGAAGATTCGCAATAGCGCATTTCCACGTCATCCACGATGCCAATGCTTTCACTTCTTCAATGTCAACATCGGGAGCGTACCGGATTCCGCCTTTTGATGGTCCCAAAATATTATCGTGTATTACTCGGTAGCCTTCAAACACTTCAAGGTTGCCGTTATCCATCTGGACCGGAATAGAAACGATTACCTGCTTTACTGGGTGCTTTAAATAATTGTATAGACCTTTGTCTAAGTTGTAAATTTGTGCCGCCTGATCGAACCTTATTAACATTGACTCAAAAGGATTCGCTTCGCCTTTATGGTAAGGTGCAGGCTCTTTATAGATGTTGGACATATAATTTATTGGAAATTTTTGTAAGTGGAAAAGTTATTTTTAACAGGTATTCTGTGTAAAATAATATCATGTTTCTGATTATTCAAGATAGATTAAAATATTTTACAGCGAAATTAACGTAAAGGTAAATAACTTGTTTATAATGTAATTACGCTGGCTCTGTTAAGGTTTATTAATTGAATATGTAGAATCTAAAAAGTATTTTAAAATATGATAATTTCACTTCGCAATTTTACTCCCGCTATAATTTTAATAATGTTTTTATTTGCTGCATGTGATAATAAAGATGAGGAACCCGTATTTGTCCCCCCAGACAGAGAGTTATCATCAGACAAAGAATCCGAATTACAGGCTAAAGAAGAATTTCTCCGGTTGAAGGAAGAGGAATTAATGAAACGTGAAAAGATGCTTGATACACTCAGTGCTGCAGATACTACCCAAACACAGGATACGGTAGTAAAAAAGCCTACTCTAACACGCAAGCAAAGAGAAAACATTAAAAAGGAAAAGGAATTAAACCAACGAATAAGTAACCCGACATCCGCAATCAACGATTATCTTGAATATATCAAACGGGGAGTAAGCAAAGACGGAAACTTTGAAAAAAACATGAAGAATGCAAGCAAGTTGTGGCAGAAACGCTCTGTTGATGTTTTTAAAAAAAATTATAAAGACACGAAAAAGTTTCAGGTAATTTCTGAGCCGAAGGTTGTAAAACAAAGCGGTAACACTGCCACTGTAAAGGTAAAGGTTAAGCAAACAGATATTGAAAATAGCGCTGAAAAGGAAATCGAAATGGAAGTTTTATACAATCTGGTTGCCGATAAAAACGGTAATTGGAAAATAAAGAGCAATAAAGTAATCATGAAATAAAAACTATAAAAGTAAATGAGCATACTCGTAAACAAAAAGACGAAAGTTATCGTACAGGGAATTACAGGTTCCGAAGGTTCTTTTCATACAAAGCAAATGATTGAGTACGGGACCAAAGTAGTAGCCGGAGTTACACCCGGTAAAGGTGGTACAAAGTTTCTGGATAAAATCCCAATCTTTAATTCTGTAAAAGAAGCAATAGCTGAAACAAAAGCAACCGCTTCGGTAATATTTGTTCCTGCTTCTTTTGCAGCCGATGCAATCATTGAAGCCGCTGATGCAGGAATCAAAGTTATAGTCTGCATTACCGAAGGCATTCCTACCCGTGATATGATAAAAGCGTACAATCATGTAAAAACTCTCAACGCCTCCGGACAAGAGGTAAGGTTTATCGGTCCGAATTGTCCCGGTATCATTACACCTAATGAATGTAAAATAGGTATCATGCCCGGGTTCATTCACAGGAGCGGAAACGTGGGCGTAATTTCACGTAGCGGTACTCTGACATACGAAGCGGTAGATCAATTAACGAAATTAGGAATCGGTCAATCAACTTGTATCGGTATCGGCGGTGATCCGGTTATTGGTACACGGTTTATAGATGCTGTAAAACTTTTTAATGAAGATGAAGATACTGAAGCGATACTTATGATAGGTGAGATTGGCGGTAGCGCGGAAGAGGAAGCTGCATACTATATTAAGAAGAATGTAAAAAAACCCGTTATCGGTTTTATTGCCGGCAGGACGGCTCCGCCCGGCAGAAGGATGGGACATGCCGGAGCTATTATTTCAGGCGGGAAAGGCACTGCTGAAGCTAAGATTAGTACCATGAAAAAATGCGGAATAATAACGGTGCTCTCACCTGCCGATATAGGTAAAGCCGTTCAAACCGCACTGAAGAAAAAAATCCGTAGCAGATGGTCACTTGGTACATTACCAGAGAAATCGAAAGCCGGTAGAAAACCGAAAAAGAAAACTGAAGAATCACGCAAATCCAAATGACCACGATTCGAATCAATAACGCGAGATTCTTCGCTTATCACGGTGTTCATCAGTATGAAAAAGATTTCGGAAATGAATTTCAGCTTGATGTTGAAATGCACTGCAATATCCCTTCCCTTGCCGGTGTTGATGACCTCAGTCTTACCGTAGATTATCAGAGCGTTTATAATCATATCAGAGAAATAATTCTTAATAATAAGTTCAATTTACTCGAAACCCTTAATCAGGTTATCGGGAATTCAATTTTAGAAAATTTTGAACTTGTGGAATCGGTAAAGCTCAGCATCCGCAAATCCAATGCGCCGATCGGTTTAATTGATAGCGTTGAAATTATTTCCGATTACAAAAGAACATGAGAGTATTTCTCGGGTTTGGCTCAAATAAAGGTAACAGGTTGAGTTATCTCAATAGAGCTTGCAAGCTTATTGACGAATGTGACGAAATTGAGATTTTAAAGTGTTCATCGGTTTATGAAACAGAACCCTGGGGATTCAGCAATCAAAATATGTTCCTTAATGCGATTGCAGAAGCGGAAACATCGCTTGAACCCGGAGTGCTTTTGAAAAAGTTGAAATCAATTGAAAAGGCGCTCGAACGTTCTGCAAACGTTAAATGGGCTGAAAGAGAAATTGATATTGATCTGTTGTTTTACGGGGATCAGATAATTGAAAGTGAAGGTCTGAGCATTCCACACAAGCAAATTGAGAACAGAAATTTTGTTTTAATTCCGTTGGTTGAGCTTGAGCCGGAGTTCATGCACCCTGTTATTAAGCGTACAGTACATGAACTACTCAAAATTTCACCGGATAAATTAAAAGTTCACAAAACTGAACACAAACTCTATTGAACGACATCAAATATATTGCAGTTGAGGGAGTAATAGGCGCCGGCAAAACATCGCTTGCAAGGAAACTCGGTGAAAGGTTGGATGCGAAGTTGATTTTGGAAAAATTTGAAGAGAACCCGTTTCTGAAAAGATTCTACGATGATCCGAAACATTACGCTTTTCACACTCAGACATATTTTCTACTTAGTCGATTCAAACAACTTACTGCTGAAACCAAGAGCGATTTATTCCATAATTACATTGTTTCAGATTACATATTTGAGAAGGATAAAATATTTGCTTACCTGAACCTCAACGATGATGAACTTGACCTTTATGAACGGATTGTAGCCAGTATCGAAAAGTCAATCATTACACCTGATTTAATAGTTTACCTCCAGAATTCTACCGAGCGCCTTTTAGCTAACATAAAATTTCGTGACCGGGATTACGAGAGAAATATTCAGGAAGATTACATTAAAAATCTGAACGATGCGTACAATTATTATTTCTTCCGATACAAGAAATCCAAACTTATTATTGTAAATGCGTCGGAAATAGATTTTGTAAATAATGAAAAAGAGTTTGAAGATTTATTCAATGAAATCACCAAACCTGTTCACGCTGCGATTGAATATTACGATCCGGTAAATAAAAGGCTTGCACGATAATGGGAAAAATAGGTGTTATACTTGCAGTCCTGCTGATACTGATTTTTATTTTAAACCGTCTTCTGTCGGGAGCGATAAAAAAATTTTCCGGCAAAAATAATACGTTTTATGAGAATCGTAACCGGCAGAGTGCTTCAGGTATTGATCGAAGCAAAATGGTTGACGCAGAATTTGAGGAAATAAATTAATTTGGACAGACAGTTAATTTTGGGAAAATTGTCTGATCCGGGTTTTGTGAAGAATATTCTTATTGTCAGACAGCACAATCAACTTGGCGATATGTTATGTTCAGTTCCGCTTTATGAATCTCTACGAAGGAAATTCCCACACGCCAAAATCACACTTGTGGCATCACCTGTTAACTACAGAATTCTCTATAGCGAAATCAATCCGTTTATTGATGAGATTTTAGTTTTTGATAAGAGCACAATAACGGGAATTCTTAATTTCCTGAGAAAACTACGGAGCGATAAATATCAATTAGGTATTGTTCCGTCCACTGTAGCATTTTCAAGAACCTCACATATAATTAATTTTCTTTCCGGAGCGCCTATCAGAGTTGGTGCAGCTAAAATTAATAATAAAGTTAATAAGGCAGGGTATTTGTTAAATGTCTCTTCAGAATTTAACTGGGATGTTGAAAGAAAGCACCAGATTGAAAGGAACCTTGATATCGGCAGGCAACTCGGCTGTGACCTGCCTGAAAATGAAAGAACGATTAAACTGAAATTATCCGATGAAGAAATTAACTTTGCAAACGATTTCTTTAAACAAAATTTCAAAACAAACCGTGTGATTGGTCTGCATCCCGGAGCAGGTAAAATACTAAATCAATGGGCGATTGAAAATTTTCTGGCATTGATTAAAAAATTTTGTGCTGCGGATTATAATGAGTTTATGATTTCATCAGGAAATATTGATGTTGAAGTTACACAAAAACTTTCTGAATTATTATCTGAAGCAAATATAGGTCATGTTATTTTAAGCGGTCAGCAGATACGTAATGTTGCGGCTTGTATAAAAAAACTTGCACTTTACATTACAAACGATACCGGTGTAATGCATGTCGCTGCAGGTGTTGATGCAAATGTAGTTTCATTATTCGGTCCGACTAATGGATTTGAATGGGCGCCGTGGGGAAAAAATAAAATTTTCATCCAGTCAAAAACTAAATCCGTCAATGATATCAGCGTAGAAGAGGTTTTCAAAAACTGTATTGAACTATTAAATGATATTGGAAGAATTTGATATTTCAAAAAATCATTCGCTCGCGGCAATTGATATTGGTACAAACTCAATCCATATTGTTGTTGCCAAAGTTACTGATATAAACCGGTTCAAGGTGCTTACAAGCGATAAGGAAGTTGTAAGGCTCGGTTCAGGCTCGCGTGATATGAAATATCTCAACAAAGAAGCAATGAACAGGGCAATAAAGGCGTTGAAAAGATTTAAGCTCATTTGCAATGATTATAACGCAGTGGTCAGGGCAGTAGCCACCAGCGCAACAAGAGAAGCAATCAACCGTGATGAATTTATAAATCAGGTTTTCGAAAAAACAGGTATTGTAATAGAAGTTGTTTCGGGGTATGAAGAGGCAAGGCTTATTTACCTTGGGGTCATTCAGGCATTACCGGTCTTTAAAAAGAAAATACTTGTAATTGATATAGGCGGTGGTAGCACTGAGTTTGTTCTTGGTAACCTTGGGAATGTCAATTTCGGACAAAGCATAAAAATCGGCGCAATAAGGCTCACCAATAAATATTTCCCTGAAGGGATTACAAGTAAAAAACGAACGGACGATGCGCGCACATTTGTTAAAAGCTCTATTAATCCAATCGTACGTGCGCTCGACAATCAAGGGTTCGATCTGGTGGTCGGTACATCGGGAACAATTACAAATATAGGACAAATGATAATTGAAAATGGATATGGTAATGGAGCTGACAGCAACAATATAAATAACTTTGTATGCACAAGGGATGCGGTTGAAAAACTTAGCAGGAAAATATTAAAAATTGAAACTCCTGACGGTCGGAAAAAAATACCCGGTATTGATCCAAAGAGGCTCGATATAATTCCCGCTGGAGTGATAATTGTGGATCAAATTTTAAAAGAACTTAATATTGACTCAATTACGATTTCAAATTACGCTTTACGAGAAGGGATTATTTTAGATACGATTCAAAAATCAAGGGGAAGTGAATCGCTTGGTCACCTCAGCGATGTCAGGTACAAAAGTGTAATGACGCTTGCCCGACAATCAAACTTTGAGGAAGAGCACTCACAACATGTTTCTAAACTTGCTCTGAAAATATTCGATTCAATCAGTAAAAGATTCAATCTAACTATGGGAGATAGAGAATATCTTCAGGCGGCTTCAGTGCTTCACGATATTGGGTATTTCATCTCACATTCTTCACACCATAAACATTCATATTACATAATCAGAAATTCGGAAATGCTCGGTTTCAACTTTAATGAAATCGAAATTATTGCCAATATTGCCAGGTATCACCGGAAGTCTCATCCGAAGATAAAGCACGATGCGTATTCCAGACTTGACGATAAAAGTAAAAATATTGTAAGGAAGCTTGCCGGAATTTTAAGGGTCGCCGATGGTTTAGATCGCGGTCATAATTGCAAAGTGAAGGAACTTGAGATTTTTTTAAACAAATCTACAATTCGGATTAAAGCAATTCCTAAAAAGGATGAAAATGTAAACCTTGAAATTTGGGGTGCTAACCGAAGGAAGAAATTATTTGAAGAAGAGTTTGGAGTAAAGTTGGAGATCGGAACGTAAATATATTCTTAAATTTTCTGAGCATTTAATCAGACTTCAACTCAAAACGAATAAACTAATGTAATTCTCGAAACAACATCTGTCTTTTGTTCAATAAAATTTTTCTTATGTGAATAAAAATTCATCCACAAATTGGGGATTACATGTAAATTTTTGACCGGTTGGATATCGGAACCAAAGATTAAAAAATTTTCGGTGTAACTATTATCGTGACTTTTTGAATTTGGATTAAAGTTGTCAAGCCTTGCGAATAAATTAATGCTTCCGTTGCTCATCAAACCAAATTCCGAAAATACTGAAAACCCGAAAGGTGAAACCGTGTTTCCGGGTTGACTTCGAGCTTCTCTGAAATTCCAAAAGACTTCAGACCCGATAGTGAAACCGGGAATCTTAAATCCTACAAAACCGCTGAAAGTATAAATATTCTCAAAAATATCTGAAGAGGAATAATCCGAGTGGAACTGTAGCGATAGGCTATTAACCGGCTTAAATAAAACAGTTGCATAAACTTTTTTATATTTATCGCCATCAATTTTCAATCCTGATCCGTTCGCAAGCATTAATTTACAACTAAGTTTATCTTTTACGAATTTTCCGTGAAGCGCAACTCCCCAATCACGACTGGAGATTATTCCCCGCATGTGCAAGAGAGATTTTTCAACCGATCTGTAAGACCAGAAACTGTAAACACCGTCATATCCGATTTCAGGTGTAGGTTGAAGACCCGCAATAAGATCAGTTCCGGGTAGAATTTTCTTAATTCTTATGTAGGCATCCTTCAGGTACAGATCATAGTATCCGGTGGAACTTTTACGACCTTCGGTCTCAATCGCAATAACAGTTGAAATTTTTTCCGAAAAATTATATTCATAACCTAATTTAATCCTCCTTGCTTCAAACCCGTTTGAATTTTTTCCAAGTTTGGAATATTGCAGGTCGCCTCCGGTTGAATCACCGTTGATTTTATAATAGAAATCTACAAATGCGCTACCTATAATTTTGCCTGTATTACCTTGAGGAAATGATGTGCCGGCAATTATAAGCGAGAATAAAATGAAAATTAATTTCATATAAAACGGGTTTACAAAATAAAAAAATTTCAAACACTACGGTTACCTGTTACAACACCGATAGGCGATACACCGTTCACTTATATTTTAATTTCAGGACGAGTGTAGTGAAAATGAACATTATAGAAATTGTATTAGCTGCAATAATCGGAATGTCATTTATTAAAATTCCGTAAGTCAACCAGCTAATATTACCGAAAGTAAGCATCAGCAATGTTGGAAGCGAAAGGTCTTTAGTGTGCCTGGTTTTTATAGTGTGAAGCGATTGCGGAAGGAATGCGAATGTAGTGCAAAATGCCGCTATCAAACCAATCATTAAAACTATTTTATCGGGGTCCATTTATTTAAAAGCAATTTTATCGAACAGATATTTTTCAAGGTTATCTTTATTTATTCTTTCCTGAATCATTTTGTCGCGCTCTCTGACGGTTACGGTTCCATCTTGTAAAGATTGAGTATCAACAGTAATACAAAAAGGAGTTCCGCATTCATCCTGTCTTCGATACCTTCTTCCGACCGCCCCGGAATCGTCATAAAAGACACGGAAATTCTTTTTCAGGTTATCGGTAATAGCGCGTGCGACTTCCGGCATTCCGTCTTTATTTACAAGTGGAAATATAGCTGCTTTAACCGGTGCGAGCGATGGGTGAAAGTGAAGAACTGTTCTTACCTCAGTTGAAAATGAACCGTCTTGATTTTCTTTCCTGATCTGTTCTTCATCGTACGCGTTACATAGGAATGCAAAAAAAGATCTCGAAGCTCCTGCTGATGTTTCAATTACGTACGGAATAAATCTCTCCTTTGTCTGGTCATCAAAGTAGTCGAGTTTCTTTCCGGAGAATTCAGTGTGTCGCTTTAAATCAAAATCAGTCCTGTTATGAATACCTTCAATTTCACCCCAACCGAATGGAAATTCAAATTCTATGTCAAATGCGGCTTTTGCGTAATGAGCAAGCTTTTCATGTTCGTAAAATTTTAGCTTTTCTTTTCTCATTCCATATTTCTCAAACCATTGGATTCGTTGTTCCTTCCAGTACTCGAACCACTCTGAATCGTCTCCTGGTTTTACGAAAAATTGCATTTCCATTTGTTCAAATTCACGAGTTCTGAACAGAAAGTTTTTAGTGTTAATTTCATTTCTAAAAGCTTTCCCGATTTGTGCAATACCAAACGGTAACTTTTGTCTGGATGTTTCGCGGACGTTATTGAAATTCACATAAATCCCCTGAGCAGTTTCAGGACGTAAATAAACAATGTTCGATTCGTCTGCAACGGGGCCGATATGGGTTTGAAACATCAGATTGAAATTTCGCGCTTCGGTAAATTTTCCGTCATCCATACATTTTGATGCTTTCCTTCCTTTGTAAGCTTTGTTGCCACAATCACTTTCAGATATCTGATCTTCCCGAAACCTTGCTTTGCATTCTTTGCAGTCAACCATCGGATCGGAAAAATTTTCAACGTGTCCTGATGCTTCCCAAACCTTCGGGTGCATTAAAATAGAAGCGTCAATGCCTTCGACATCCTCACGTAAAGTCATTTCCCGCCACCACGCTTCTTTAATGTTTTTCAATAATTCAACCCCCATTGGCCCATAGTCATAGCAACCATTCAATCCACCATAAATCTCTGATGATTGAAAAATGAATCCCCGTCTTTTTGAAAGTGATATAATTTTTTCTGTAAAGTCCGGATTGCTCAAAATAAATTATTTAGATTTAGAAGTTCTCAATTTACAAAACATCAGATTGAGAGTTAATGTAAAATGCCTGACTTAGACCGGATACGAAACGAAACGTTTTCTCTAGAGAGGTTTAATTAAGGGTAATGAATTTTTCACAACATGTATTCCGTCAGTTCCTTTTCCATTTCCACAATCTCCCTGATCTGGTTCAGAAACCACGGATCAATTTGAGTTGAAGTGTACAGTTGCTCAATGCTGACTCCAAGCAGCAACGCATACCTTAAATAGAAAATATTATCATTTCGAGGAGTTTGGAGTTTTGTAATAATTTTATCAATAAGTTCATCTTTATCTTTACCTTTAATATTCAGGAGTTGACCGGTTGTGTAAAGGTCTTTTCCGTCAGCTCCCAGTCCACTTCGGCCAATTTCAAGCGACCGGATTGCTTTTTGAAATGCCTCTTTGAAATTTCTTCCGAAGGACATAACCTCACCAACTGATTTCATTTGAACACCAAGCACATCGCTCTCAGGATTAGGTGACCGGAATTTATTGAAATCCCATCTCGGGATTTTAACGACAACATAGTCAATTACAGGTTCGAAACACGAAGGTGTGGTTTTGGTAATATCGTTGGGAATTTCATCGAGCGTATAACCTACAGCGAGTTTTGCGGCAATTTTTGCAATTGGAAATCCGGTAGCTTTTGATGCAAGGGCAGAGCTTCTTGATACACGTGGATTCATTTCAATTACAATTATTCTGCCGGTTACGGGATTTACAGCAAACTGAATATTTGAACCGCCGGTTTCAACTCCGATTTCGGAAATAACTTTTTTTGCCGCATCTCTCAACTTTTGATATTGTTTATCACTTAGCGTTTGAGCAGGCGCTACGGTGATGGAGTCGCCGGTGTGTACTCCCATTGGGTCGAAATTCTCAATTGAACAAATGACAACGAAGTTATCGTTTGAGTCGCGCATTACCTCGAGTTCGAATTCTTTCCAACCGATTAGTGACTCTTCAATAAGAACCTGATTCACCGGTGAAGTGGTCAGACCGCGGTTAACGAAATTTTCAAATTCTTCGTAGTTATACGCAATGCCGCCTCCGGTTCCGCCTAGTGTGAACGATGGTCTGATAATTACCGGAAATCCTATCTGGTCAATAAAATCCTGTGCCTCTTTGTAAGTATTCACGAATTGACCCTTCGCAGTTTCGAGTCCAATTTTATTCATGGAATTATTGAAAAGCTCCCGCGATTCAGCTTTTCGAATAGAGTCCACTTTTGCGCCTATTAACTCAATACCGTATTTATTGAGTACGCCGGATTCGTTAAGAGCAATCGCTGTGTTTAAAGCAGTTTGCCCTCCCATTGTAGGTAAGATTGCATCAGGTTGCTCCTTCTGTATAATTTTTTCAATGAAATACGGTGTGATAGGCTCAATGTAGGTTGCATCTGCAAGTTCAGGATCGGTCATGATAGTTGCAGGATTGGAATTTACCAGAATAACTTTGTAGCCTTCCTCTTTTAAAGCTTTTACCGCCTGAGTACCAGAGTAATCAAACTCACATGCCTGACCAATTACGATTGGTCCGCTTCCTATTAATAATATAGTCTTGATATCTGATCGTCTTGGCAAGAAATTAATATGCTACTTTAAAGGTTTTTAACTGCTTTTCTTTTATCTTTCGCCTGATTTCTGCTTTCGTTTCCTTTTCATGCTTCCGCTTCATTTTGTCAATAAAGTACTGGTGTACATCTAGTGGGCTGGTTGCTTCCCGTTCTTCAGGTGAAAGGTATTCCCATTTACTGATGTAACGACCGTCTGGAAGTAAAACTTTTGTATTCTCTGTATCTCTCAAATATAACTGAAGAATTTTAAACAAGTCGTGTCGTATATTAGCGTCTTCAATCGGAAATAAAATTTCGACTCTCCGATCAAAATTTCTTTCCATCCAGTCAGCGCTGCCAGAATACATTTTCGGATTTCCGTTATTGTTGAAATAGTATAAGCGGCTATGCTCCAATAGTCTGCCTACAAGACTGTACACGCGGATATTCTCACTGATTCCTTTAATTCCTGGTTTAAGCCGACAAATTCCCCGGATTAACATATCAATTTTTACACCTGCTGTTGAAGCCTGATAAAGTTTTGAAATAATTTCTGTATCAACGATTGAATTTGCTTTTATAATAATGTATCCGTTGCGGTATTGTTTTTGATTCTCAATTTCATTTTCAATAAACTTAATCATTTTTTTACGAAGGTTAATCGGAGCAACTATTAGCTTTTTGTATTTGGTTTGCCTTGAGTAACCCGTCAGAAAGTTGAATAGATTGGAAGCATCAAGACCAAATTCAGGGTTTGACGTAAACAACCCGAAATCTGTATATAGTTTTGATGTAGTTGGATTGTAATTCCCTGTCCCAAGGTGCAGGTATCGTTTCATTCCGTCGGTTTCTTTGCGAACAACGAGAGCAATCTTACAGTGAGTCTTTAAACCAATTAATCCGTAAACAACGTGTACACCTGCCTTTTCAAGTTCTTTCGCCCAAACAATATTGTTCTCTTCGTCAAATCTCGCTTTTAGCTCTACTACAGCAGTAACCTGTTTACCGTTTCCCGCAGCTTCTATTAATGATTTAATTATAGGTGAATCTCCGCTTGTGCGGTAAAGTGTTAGTTTGATTGCGTAAACTTTCGGATCTTCTGCAGCTTGCGCTATATATTCACTTACTGAGGCAAACGAATAAAACGGGTGATGCAATAAAATATCCTGCCGGGAAATTTCATTGAATAAATCATCCTTTGAACGAAGCAATGAGGAGATTCTTGGAGTGAATGGTTCGAATTTAAGATTTCTGGAATCAATTTTGTAAAGTTCCATCAAACTTCCGAGGTCAAGCAATCCGTTAATTCTATAAACTTCGGTCTTACTGAGATTGAGCACCTGCATTAACATTTCAGTTAGTTCAACCGGCATATCGGAATCAACTTCAAGACGCACAACTATTCCCAACCGCCTTTTTTTTACCTCTTCCTCAATAAGCCGCAGTAAATCCGAAGCCTCCTCCTCTTCCAGATCAAGGTCAGCATTTCGCGTTATTCTGAATTTATACGAAGCTAAAGCTTTCATTCCCGGGAAAAGTTTATCCGCATTTGCTTTTACAATTTCTTCTATTGGTATGAAATTTATACCTTGATCACGTTCAATTTTGTAAAATCTTTTAATGTTATTGGGTATTTGTAAAATGCAAAATTTGTTATCAATTATTTCTGTCTCCGGATCATCGAGAATTATTATCAGCGCTATAGATCTGTTGTTGATGTTTGGAAATGGATGAACGTTATCAACTGCCAGCGGCGTAAGTATCGGGAAAAGCTCGGCATCAAAATAACGGGAAATCTTCTCAATCTCAAAATCGTTCAATTCATTGTAAGATAATATAGAGATTTCATTTCTTGCGAGTTCCGGCAATACGCCTTCATTGAAAATTCTGTATTGTTCGTTTACCAAAGGTGTGAGTTGTAAGCAAATGTGTTCACGTTGTTCCATCGCAGTCATTCCATCAGACGTAAGCTCGTCAACATTGTTGTCAGTCTGACGCTTCAACCCTGAAACGCGAATCATAAAGAATTCATCCAGATTTGTGCTGAAAATTGACAGAAATTTAACCTTTTCTAACAAGGGAACTTTCTCATCCATTGTTAAATCGAGAACCCTCCGGTTAAACTCTATCCAACTTAACTCGCGGTTGAAGTAATGTTCAGATTTTATCAGGTCTTTCATGGTAATGAAAAGATAAATTTATTCCCTGTGAGTTTCTATGCAATAGGTAAAGCTATTGTTCATTCTAAGAATTATATAAACGTTAACCACAAACTGAATATGGTTTAATATTATATTTGTACAATCGCTTTTAAAGAATTAAAGTAATTTAGAATTTCGGAAAATGCAAAAGTCCGTTTCAATTGAGATTTCATATTCAATTTTACTTTATTATAATCGGGTTTAAATAAATTGAAATTTTGAAAAAGTTCTTTATTCTGATTGCGCTGTTGTTTAATTCCTCAATCATACCGGCGCAGTTTAGCCCTCAGACCGTGCAGTTTGACACAGTTTTAACAAACATAGTTGCAGGTGAAACTTTTTATTTCCACAATCCTTTTAATTTTGATTTGTACATTAACCGTGCACTAACAACAACGGGAGAATTTGATATTTTACCGGATTCATTCACTGTACAGGCAAATGACAGTTTCCCTGTCTCAATAAAATTTAGTTCAAATCAAAATCTTACGTTCAGGGATTTCCTTGTTTTCAATGTTAAAGAGTTAAATTACCCCGTTATTAATTTTGTAAACGGTACTGCAAAATACCCGGATACTCTGTACAGTTTTACACAAGGTCTTATAGACGAACAGTTAAAATCCGCATTGAAAAATTTCACTTCGTCAGGATATATATCGCTTGGTTATAATGCCGCGCGCGATGCAATGTTTTCAGTAATTGATGATTACGGTGGCGATACTATCGAATGCATTTATACCGGTATCAGGATTTACGCTCAAAACCGCACGCAAGCTCAAAATCAGGGATTTAATACTGAACACGTTTATCCGCAGGGATTCTTTAATCAAAATGAACCGATGAAAAGCGATATACATCACCTGTTTCCGACTACAGTTAACTCCAACAGCATTCGCGGAAATTTAAAGTTCGGTATTGTAACTTCCACACCAAACTGGCAGCAAGGCGGCTCGAAACGTGGTTTGAATTCGTCAGGTCAGGAAGTATTTGAACCGCGTGATTTGTTCAAAGGCGATTTAGCCAGATGCCTGTTCTATTTCATGGTACGTTATAATGGCTCAAACATTGGTAATTTTTTCGATCAAACAATGGAAGATGTTTTAAAAATGTGGAACCAATCGGATGTCGTTAGTAAAAACGAAACCCTTAGAAATAACCGTATTCAGACTTATCAGAAAAACCGTAGTCCTTTTGTTGACCATCCGGAATTTGCCGATAGAATAAAAAGTTTCTTTACCTACGCTCCGACACTACCGGAAGGCGAAGTTACTTTATCCAAATTTGAACATACGTTTGATACAGTCGCCGTGAGCGATACGGTTAGTCAATATTTTGCTGTGTTGAATTTCGGAACGGGAAATTTAGGCACGACCGTAACATCAAATACCCCTGAGTTTATAGTTGAAGAATCTCCATCGCAGATTTCTGCTTACGATTATGAATTAATAAAAGTGAAATTTCATCCGACAACACAAAACCAAACCTTTAACGGAACCGTATCAGTTTCGACCGCTGATACAGTATTGAATATTTCACTGAAAGGATTCAGCTACGACGAAATAGGAATTGAGCCGATTGCGTCGGAGATACCGCAAAAGTTTAAACTCAATCAAAATTACCCGAATCCATTCAATCCAACTACAGTAATAAGCTTCGCGCTTCCCGAGAAAGCTCATACCAGATTAGTTGTATATAATTCAACCGGTGAAATTGTTGCAAGGTTAATTAATCAAGCCTTGTCCGCCGGTGTGTACGAATATGAATTTAATGCAGACGGACTTTCGAGCGGGGTTTACTATTATCAGCTTGAGGCAGGCGAATTTATCCAATCCAAAAAATTAATTTTATTGAAATAAAAATTTAAGTTCGGCGGGATGTAAGTATTTTCCGGTATCAGCCCAAAGCGGAATTAGAATATCTTTGATTAATTGTATTCATTTTGTCAAGCAAACTATTAACTGTAAAGATAGCGATGGCTACTGCGGTTTTATATTCCGCATTTCAATATTGAATTTCTTTTGCAAGCTAATCGGTTTAATTTATTTTCATGCGCGAACTTTTACTTTTTAATACACTTACCAGAAAAAAGGAAGTTTTTATTCCGATTGAATCGGGCAAAGTTAGAATGTATTGTTGCGGACCGACGGTTTACAATTATCAGCACATCGGAAATTTGCGTACTTTCTTTTTTGAAGATATCTTGCGTAGAGTTCTTGAAATCAACGGCTATGCTGTAACGCACGTTTTAAATATCACCGATGTAGGTCATTTGATTTCCGATGAAGACGAAGGGGATGATAAGATGGAGCTTGGCGCAAAACGAGAGAATAAAAGTGTTTGGGAAATTGCCGAATATTACACAAATGTCTTCACGAAAGACCTCGAAAGGATGCACATTCTTCCTGCTACACACAATCCGAAAGCAACTTCATATATTCATCAACAGATTGCCATGGTGAGGTGCCTCGAAGAACTTGGATACACTTATGTAACCGGCGACGGTGTTTATTTCGATACTTCCAAGTTCACCGGATATGGAAAACTCGCAAGACTGGATATAGAGGGATTGGAAGCAGGTGAACGCGTCGAGTTTTCGGTTGAGAAAAAGAACAAAACGGATTTTGCACTTTGGAAATTCTCCCCGAAAGATTCGCAACGGCAGATGGAGTGGGAATCACCGTGGGGTAAAGGATTTCCGGGTTGGCATATCGAATGTTCGGCTATGAGTAAAGCACTGCTCGGGAACAATTTCGATATTCACTGTGGCGGAGTTGACCATATTCCGGTTCATCATACAAATGAAATTGCTCAATCGGAAGCCTGTAATCGTGAAAAGTTTGTTAACTATTGGCTTCACGGCGAATTTCTACTTGAAACCGACGGTAAAATGTCAAAATCAAAAGGTGAGTTCCTCACCTTGCAATATTTAATGGATAAAGGGTTTCATCCGATGCACTACAGATATTTTCTGATGAATACTCATTATCGGAAGAAGTTGAACTTTTCTTTTGAAGCGTTGGATGGTGCGCGTACAAGCTTTGAAAGGTTGAAAAACCGGATACTGACTTTGAAAGACAACGAGAAGGAAAGAAAAGTTGATAACAGTAACATCGAAAAATATCTTTCCTCGTTCTTTTCAAAAATAAATGATGATTTGAATGTAACTGAAGCGCTTGCTCTACTCTGGGAAATGCTTAAAGATAATGCTTTGAACCCGGTTGAAAAAATTGAAATTGCATTTGAAATGGATAAGGTTTTCGGGTTTGGTTTAAAAGATATTGAACATGAAGATGAAGTTTTAGATGTGCCGGATGAGGTTATGCAAATTGCAGGACAACGAATGGAAGCCAAGAATCAGCAGGATTATAAGAAAGCTGACGACCTGCGGAATCAATTGTCTGCAATGGGTTGGAAGGTAATTGATACTAAAGATGGTTTTAAACTTGAAAAACTTTAGTGCATAAATCGAAGGGAATATATTGCGTTGAAGGATTATGGGAAACCGATATTAAGAATAAAGCTACTGTATTACCAATGCTTGAACTCCTTGAGAAGCGGGGAATTTGCAAGTTCATTTACCACGATTGCGCAACCCGTCACGAACTGGAATTTTATTTGAAAAAATGGAAACGAAAATCCATCTCAGATAAATATCCGATTCTTTACCTAACGTTTCACGGTGATCCGGGAGAAATTACAATCAGCCCAAACGAAATATATACATTGGAAGATTTAGGTGAATTTCTCAGAAATAAATGTTATGGCAAAATTGTTTACTTCGGTTCATGTTCAACGCTTGACCTAAACAAGAAAACGATTAAAAATTTTCTGTCAAAGATAAATGCAATCGCTACGATTGGCTATAAAACTGATGTAGAGTGGATAAAATCAACTGCCTGTGATCTGCTTGTCTTCGATGCAATCCAGAAGGGATCGCTCGATACCAGAGGAATAGAGAAAATTAAGGAAATGATAAAGTCTGACTATCGCAATCTTTATAAAAGTCTTGAGCTTACGGTTGTAATCAACGATCGCACACATTTTCCGAGAAAGCGGACTGGATAAATTATCTGAGGGGTTTAACGCAAACTACAACTGCGCAGGCGTATTCTTCAGTGTGACTAATGCTTACATCAAATTTATACTTTGAGAAGTCATTTTCTCTGAGATGGTATATTATCGGTTTGCCGCGTTCATTGTTTAATATCTCAATATCTTTCCACGAATAATCTTTTCCGATACCGGTTCCGATGGATTTTGAATAGGCCTCCTTTGCTGCAAATCTTCCTGCGAGATGCAGTTCAGGTTTTGAAAATGAAAGACAATATTTTATTTCTTTCCCGGTTAGAATTCTGCTTAGGAATCTCTCGCCGTGTTTGTTCAGCACTTCACGGATTCTCTTGATTTCAATAATATCTATACCGGTGGTGTAATCATTCATAAATTGAGTTCTCCTTCTTCACGATTTCAACTAATTCGGAAATACAATTTATATCGTAATCCGACCCAGGAAATTTAGTATCGAAAGTATCCCCGTATCTTGCAAAAACGGTTTTCATCCCAACTGATTTAGCCCCGACCACATCGCGGTCGGCCCAGTCGCCAATCATAAGACATTCATCAGCTTTCAACTCTAATGCTTCAAGCGCCATGTTGAACGGAACTGAAGAAGGCTTTCGTTCGCGCGTTTCATCGTAAGTAATTACAACGTCAAAGAAATGTTGAAAATTTATATACGATAACCGGAGCCAGGCTTCTTTGGAAGGTGCGTCGGAGACTACCGCGAGTTTCAAACCCATTTTAATTAGTTCGATGATAGTTGGAAACACTTTTGGATATGGCTTAAGTGCTGCTTCACGCGCTTTGCGATAAGCGACTATTCCGGCTGACATGATACGGTAATCCACTTTACCGTATAGATCATTCATTAATGTATCAAATACCTGCTGATATTCTATGCCCTCTTTTTGGTAAATTTCATCAATACGCTTCAATGCGTCTTCAGTTGATATTTCAAGTCCGGCGTCTATCATTGCATAAACAGCGGCATAGACGGCGCTCCTCTTCATTTGCATGAAATCAACGAGCGTATTATCTAAATCGAAAATTATTCCTTTTATCAATTAATGTAGTTTTTTGTTACTGCACGGTTCACATATTCCGAAAAACTCAAGTGAATGTGTAATTTCCTGATACCCTTTCTCTTCAGCCTCTTTCACCATCTTATCAGTAAAACAGTTCTCAATATTTTCAATTTTCCCACAAATTTTACAAACAATATGGTGGTGGTGATCCCTGTCAATTGTCAGTTCATATCTTTTGAATTCATCTTTGAAATCAATATCGGTAACCAATTGCTTTTCCAGGAAAGCGTTAATAGTCCTGTAAACAGTAGCGAGGTCAATTTTTTTATTTCGAATTTTTGAATGAATTTCAAGAACAGTAACCGGGTTGCGTGTTGATTTTAATACGCGGAGAATTTCAATTCTCGGATAAGTTATTCTGAGTCGTCGCTCTTTCAGTATTACGAAAATATCCTTGTCAATTGTGCTTTTAATCATAATCGTAAAAACCTTTTCCTGTTTTTCGTCCGAGTAAGTTAGCATCAACCATCTTTTTTTGAATAACACTTGGTCTGTATTTCGGGTCGTTAAAAAAAGCTTCATATACTGATTTAGTAACGGCAAAATTTACGTCAATTCCAATTGCATCCATTAATTCAAATGGTCCCATTGCAAACCCACCACATTTCTTCATGATTTTATCAATTGTCTCAACGTCTGCAGTCCCTTCAGCAAGTATTTTCAAGGCTTCACCGTAAAAGGGTCTCGCGATACGGTTTACTATAAATGCCGGTGTATCCTTTGCAACTACGGGTGTTTTCCCCAATTTTAATGCAACTTCAGAAACACTCTCAGTTGTCTGCCGGGAAGTAAAATTCCCATTAATCACCTCAACCAGTTTCATAATATTGGCAGGATTAAAAAAATGCATCCCTGCTACTCTTTCCGGATTATCGCTGACGAAGGTAGAAATTTGAGTAACTGAAAGTGATGAAGTGTTTGTTGTAAGAATTGTTTCCTTTTTACAAATTGAGTTCAGATTCCCGAAAATTTCTCTTTTTAGTTCAAGTATTTCCGGTGCGGCTTCAATTATGAATTCAACTTGAGAAAATTCATTGAAATCACTTGTCATTTTTATTTGACCAATGGCAGAATCCATTTCTTCAGGGGTCAATTTCCCTTTTGAAACAGCCTTTTTAAGAATTTTCATAATGGCCTCTTTCGAGTCAGCAATCAGTTTATCGTTTATATCGCAAGCTACAACGTTAAAGCCATTTGTTGCGCAGGCAATAATGATTCCCCGACCCATTGTACCGGTACCGATTACCCCAATACTTTTAATTGAATCTGTTGGCATTGAGAAATATAACTCTTTGTATTTAGAATTTGAATTTACTTAAGGTATCCAGAAAATCTCCGCATAAATAAAATGAACCCGTAACTAGTAAGAGGTCACCTGTTTTAACGAATTTTCTTGCAGTTTGAAAAGCTTCAGTTACGTTATCGGACAAAATAATTTTCTCATGTTGGGAGAACTTCGTCATCAATTTAACGGGTAATTGAGCCCGAGGTGAATTAGCCTTTGAGAGAATGATTTTTTCTGCACCGTAATTTTCAACTTCCTGAGCGCATGTTGCTATATCTTTATCGTGCATCATTCCGAATATTATATATAATTTTTTGTATTTAACCCGTTCCAATGAATGTGCGAGATTTTCAAGCGCCTGTACGTTATGTGCAACATCTGCAATAATGAGCGGATCATTGTTAATGATTTCAAATCGTCCGCGAAACGCTTCGTTATTTCCTGCACGTATGTATGAAAGATTGATATCCGGTAAATCAATTCCCATTTGCTTTACGATTGAACAGGATTTCTTAAGGTTCATTAGCTGATGGGTACTAATATCAAGCGGAGTATTTAAATTAACATCAATATTTTCAGCAAGGATGAGCTCTGATGATTTATCGTTGCAGACATTTTTTAAAACATTCAGTGCTTCAACCGGCATTTTACCGACAATACAAGGCACATATTTTTTTATTATACCGGCTTTTTCAAATGAGATTTTTTCAATGGTATCTCCTAGATAATCCATGTGATCGTAACCTATAGTTGTGATACAGGTGATTTCAGGGTTAATGATATTGGTAGAATCCAGACGTCCGCCAAGGCCGGCTTCAATCACAGCGTAATCAACCTTTGAGTCTGAAAAGAATTTAAACGCAAGCGCTGTAGTCGCCTCAAAAAAACTCGGTTTAATTTCATTAAAAAGTTCTTTATATCTGCTGATGTACTCTGAGATGTAATTATCATCTATTAGCTTGTAATCAATCGAAATCCTTTCATTAAACTTTAATACATGAGGTGATATAAATAAACCGGTTCTGAATCCTGCGGTAGTAAGTAACGACTGAGTGTACACGGATGTTGACCCCTTGCCATTAGTTCCCGCGATGTGAATTGATTTGAAATTATTTTGTGGATTACCGAGAGCTACGCAAAGTCTTTCGATGTTTTTTAAGTCATATTTCATCCCCGGGCGCTCAAGCCTGAAGAGATAATTAAGTTGTTTTTCAATATTCATCCGGTGGTAAGTTATACAAAAGGCTTTTTTGTTTCACATCAATTATCTATAAACTCCGAATGAAAATCATTAAATTGAAATCTCTGAAAAATTATGGTAAAAATTATTTCCGTTGTAGGCGCCCGACCAAATTTTATGAAGATGGCACCTATCCACAAAGAGTTATTAAAGCATCATCCGAAAGTTAAGCATAAAATAGTTCACACCGGTCAACACTATGACAGAAAAATGTCAGATGTTTTCTTTAATGAACTTGAATTGCCAAAACCCGATATATACCTCGGTATCGGTTCAGGTACTCATGCAGAACAAACGGCAAAAATTATGATTGCTTTCGAGAAAGTTATATACCGCGAATTACCTGATCTGGTACTGGTTTACGGGGATGTTAATTCTACACTTGCCGCATCGGTAGTATGTTCAAAGATTTTATTGAAGAGCGGAAAGCCGGTACCCGTCGCTCATATCGAATCAGGATTACGTAGCAATGATTTACGTATGCCGGAAGAGATTAATAGAATCGTGACAGATTCTATTGCAGAATTTCTGTTTGTAACCGAGCCGGACGGTAAGAAAAATTTAACTGATGAAGGTATTGCAACAACGAAGATTTTTTATTGTGGAAATACAATGATAGACTCGCTCAGGTTTTACCTGAATAAAGCTTCAGGGTCAAACATAATGGAGCAACTTTGCATATCTGAAAGAAGTTTTGTATTGGTTACACTGCACCGGCCTTCAAATGTTGACAATAAGAGAAATCTAAAAAAAATACTTTCGGTTTTCAAAGACGTTAACCGCATTTCACCGGAACGGGATATTATTTTTCCCATTCATCCGAGAACAAGGAAGCGTTTAACTGAATTCAGGTTGAGTTCAGAAATTGAATCAATTCGAAATCTTATTATCACTGAACCGCTCGGCTATCTGGATTTCGTTAAATTAATGTCATCGGCAAAATATGTAATGACGGATTCGGGAGGAATTCAGGAAGAGACAACCGCACTGAAGATCCCATGCCTCACTCTGCGCGAAAACACGGAGCGACCGGTAACCGCACAGATTGGTACAAACACTATCTGCGGACTTGATATAAAATTGATTCAAAAGAAACTGATTGAAATAGAGTCAGGAAAGTACAAACGAGGGAAAATTCCGAAATATTGGGATGGCAGAGCTTCGGAACGAATAGTTTCAAATTTATTAAAAATTACCGCGAGAAATTGAGTAGAAAAAAAATTGACATTGTAATCGAGAAAATCGGAATCTTTTTCGACTCGAAACGTGATAACCCGAAGAAGCCTAAACCACCGGTTATTGATTTATTAATAGCAACAAAACTTTCGCAGAATACTACCGATAAGACTTCTCACAGAGCTTATCTGAACTTAAAAGAAAGTTTCAAAAGTTGGGATAAAGTCGCCGATGCCCCGATAGGGAGAATAAAGGAATGTATCAGAGTTTGTGGACTTACAAATACCAAAGCCGCAGACATCAAGAAAATGCTCCAAAAAATGAGGGAAAATTACGGTATGATAGACCTTGAGTTTCTAAGGGATTATCCGGATGAAAAAGTTTACGAAGAGTTGTTACAATATGATGGAATTGGAGTGAAGACAATTTCATGCGTGCTGGCATTTTCGCTCGGCAGAGATGTATTTCCTGTTGATACGCACGTGCATCGTATCCTTAACAGATTGGGAATAGTTAAAACAAATACTACCGAACAAACTTTTGAGAAGGCAAAAGATTTAATACCAGGTGAAAAAAAAGTGAAATTTCACACTGACCTGATTAAATTCGGAAGAAATATTTGTAAATCTCAAAATCCATTGTGCAACATTTGCTTTATTTACAAGGAGTGTGAATTTGAGGAAAAAGTCATTCACCGGAAGAAGCCGGTCTCACTTGAGATGAACCAAAACAACTTTATTATACTTGAAAATATCTGAGATGCTTGATGTTACAAAGATAAAGAAGATTCTGGTGATAAAGTTTGGCGGTATTGGCGATGTATTGCTGGCCACACCGGTATTGGAAAATTTAAGAAATTATTTTCCAAGTCAGACTATATATCTGCTCACCCTCAGAAAAGCCCGCGATATACTGGTAGATAATCCGTTTATAGACAGAGTAATTACTTACAACCCGGATGAAGATGGATCATGGTTTCTTCTTAAAAATATCAGAAAGCAAAGATGGGATCTGGTTATTGACCTTTATTCAAATCCGCGAACTGCGCTTATAACTCGCTGGAGCGGAGCAAGATATCGGTTTGGTTTCGATTTCAGGGGTAGGTCTTATGCTTACAATATAAAGGCAATGGGAAGAGGTGGAACGGTTCACAATGTTGATTTCAATCTCGATGCTTTAGTTAAACTCGGAATTCCGGTTACATCAAAAAGAACTTTGGTTGATATCAATATTGTACATGAAGAATTTTCAGAAAAATTTTTTAATGAGAACAACCTCTTTAGTAAGGTCTCGATTGCTATTGGTCTTACGGGTGGCTGGGCGACAAAGAAGTTCAAAACCAATGATTACATTAAACTAATTGAGAAAATAAATTACAAATATGATGTAAACTTTGTTTTACTCTGGGGCTCAAAAGAAGAACGTATTGAGGCTGGAAAGATTAATAATGCGGTTCCGGGAAATACTTTTTTAATTCCCGACAGCCCGGTCAGATATCTGGCAGCATTAATTAAAAATTGTACAATGTTTATTGGCAATGATTCGGGCCCTATGCACATTGCAGTAGCTGTTGATACTCCTGTACTTGGTATTTTCGGACCTACTAATCCTGAACTTCAGGGACCTTACGGTTCAAAGAATCTAATTGTACGAAATGAAAAACTCGATTGTCTTTGCTGTAATCTCCTCGAATGTCCGATTGGAAATATTTGCATGACCGAACTGGACATCAAAGAAATTCTTTCTAAATTTGAAAAACTTTTAATATTGAATTCCATTTCTCCAAATTTAAAAAATGTCAATGAACTCAATGACAAGCTCGATGGAAATTGAAAACAAGTATCCAAAGGGGATACCATATATTATCGGTAATGAATTAGCCGAGAGATTCAGTTACTACGGGATGAAGACTATTCTTGTAGTATTTATGACTCAATATCTCATGTCACAGGGTAAACTTGACCCGATGTCCGATGAAGACGCAAAAATGTGGTATCACTTGTTTTCAATGGCAAATTATTTCTTCCCGATTATCGGCGCAATAGTGTCTGATATACTTTGGGGAAAATATAAAACAATTATCCTGCTTTCTTTAGTGTATTGTTTAGGACATCTTGCACTTGCACTTGATGAATCCCGTATCGGTCTTTCGATCGGTTTAACTTTAATTGCGGTAGGTTCAGGCGGCATAAAGCCATGCGTCTCAGCACACGTCGGTGACCAATTTACAAGTAAAAACAAACATCTTCTTGAGAAAATATTCGGGCTTTTCTATCTCTCAGTAAATCTTGGCGCAATGGTTTCATCGTTGCTTACCCCTATATTGCTCAATAAATACGGACCGCATATTGCATTTGGATTACCCGGATTGATTATGATAATTGCAACCATCGTGTTCTTTCTTGGCAGAAAAGTTTTTATTGCAATTCCACCTGTCGGTTGGCAGCAATACAAAAAGGACATTTTCAGCAAAGCAGGCAGGAAAGCAGTTTTAAATCTCAGTCTAATGTATGTCTTCATTGCAGTATTTTGGTCGCTGTACGATCAGACGGGATCTTCGTGGGTCCTTCAGGCAGAAAAGATGGATAAAACAATAAATCTCGGATTTGTAAAGTTCGAGCTCCTTGCATCACAGATACAGGCTATTAATCCTTTTTTAATAATTATCTACATCCCATTATTTACCTATGTAATTTATCCTTTTTTCGGAAAGTTCTTCCGTGTTTCGCCGTTAATGAAAATAATTGCCGGTATGCTAATCGCGGGTATATCATTTGCTATAATTGCGGTTGCTGAATCTCGAATAGCCTCCGGCGCTAGTGTAAGTATCGGATGGCAGCTTGCTGCGTATTTGATTTTGACCGCCGCTGAAATAATGATTTCGATTACCGGTCTTGAGTTTTCATACACACAGGCACCTAATAGTATGAAATCATTTATTATGGGACTGTGGTTATTATCAGTTTCACTCGGTAATCTAATAACTGCAATCGTTAATTCACTGCTCGTCTCGCCGGATAACCCTGATGGATTGCTGAACTTCACCGGTCCGGAATATTTCTGGTTTTTTGCAATTCTAATGTTTGTTACAGGGTTTGTATTTGTTTTTTACGCCCGCCGGTATAAAGAAGAATCATATATCCAATCCAGGGATTTTGAAAAATTAAATCCAACACTCACGGAGAACAACTAAGTTGAAAAGAATACTGGTAGTACGCACTGATAGAGTAGGCGATGTTGTTACCATTACACCGGTTCTTCGGGCGCTTAGGAATTATTTTATGGGTTCTTTTATTGGAACTTTAACGAATTCAAACTCCGTACACGTACTTACCAATAATCCTAATGTTGATGTTATGATTGAAGATGATTTCAGCAAAGGGTCATTTTTTAATGTTGTCAGGGAAATAAGATCTTACAAATTCACAGATGCGTTATTAATGTTACCAACCGAACGCGCAGCCTATCAGCTTTTTTTTGCCGGTATCAGGAATAGGATTGGAGTAGGGAGAAAATTATACGAAGTGATAACGTTTATGAAAAGTGTTTCGAGAGGTGGATATTATCCGGCAAGACACGAAGCGGACTACAACATGGACCTGGCAAGAAAATTAGGAGTGAAATGTGATGACCTTCGCAGGGAAATTTTTTTAACTGAACCTGAACTTGACGAAGGAGAAAGAATAGTTTCCAATGCAGGATCAACAAAGGATAAATTCCGGATTGCTTTCCATATCGGAAACGGCGGATCAGCTCCCAATTGGAGCGAAACCAAATATCTCCATCTCCTCAAGTTGATACTCGAAAAATTCAATGACAGAAATATCTCAATTCTGCTTACTTCAAGAGAGATGAGTAAAGAATTTCTTTCAGAAATTTTAACTCTTAATGATGATCGCGTAATCAATATAACGAATGAATTTACTGATCTCCGGCAATTAATCAAAGTTTATTCAACTGTCAACCTTGCAATTGGACCTTCAACCGGTCCGATGCATATTGCAGATGCGTTGTGTAAGCCGGTTATTGCGATATTTTGCTCAAGAAATATTGACAGCCCTGCGCGATGGGGTATGGGAAACCCAGAAGCGGTGAATATTCAGGTATCCGATGAACATTGTAAAAATTGTTGCAGCCCGGATAAAGAAATATGTGATATTGAAAACGGGATTTTACCTGAAGATGTGCTCAAAAAAGTAGAAGATGCGATTAACAGGAGTAAATGAAAAACTAAAATATTTCTCTTAGTAATTAAAAAAAACCCGGACAACAACCCGGGCATTAATTACAAATTGTATGATTAACGATTTGAACATTCTATTTAGTATTACGACACCTGTCGCCTTTAAATTATTATGGTATTTCGTTTAACTCTTTATACAATTTAATGTGTTCGCGTACAACTTTCAAACTCCTTCCGGTTATTGATTTTATTGCTTGCTC
>WBZO01000587.1_pt1 | contig 72487 bp, 64 predicted proteins | sample 5204261 | NCBI WGS metagenome assembly WBZO01 (sample SAMN12412400, study PRJNA552823) | activated sludge metagenome | isolation source: activated sludge from anammox sidestream of wastewater treatment plant... | place: USA: North Carolina | collected 2017-09
CTGTGTGAGGCAGGATGCCGAACCCAGAGCCTACAGGGACGTATTCACGGCGTCCCCGGCGTCCCCCAAACCTCTTCCCCCCTCCCTGAATCCGCCCGGCACTGAGCTCGTTAGAACACCTCTTAAGAAGTGCCAATCGCGCTAGCGACGTTCTCTAACGCCTCATGCACATCGGGAACATGGGAAACGTGCCGCCCTTGCTGAAGAAAGGAACGTAGGACGCTTCTTCCGGCGCGGGCGCATCCGCGGGCTTGGTCAGGACCCGCTTCGTCGGCAGGGCATTCCGGTCGACCACTTCACCGTCCTTGAGCACCGCATGGATGCTGCGATAGTTCGCCGCCGCCTGCAGCGGATCTTTGTCGAGCAGCAGCAGGTCGGCCATCTTCCCTTTCTCCAGCGTGCCGAGATCTTTGTCCTTGCCGTAAGCGACGGCGATGTTCCGCGTCGCCGCCTGCAGCATCTGCATCGGCGGACACTCTTTCTCCTCCATCGCCCGGAGCCAGTAGAAATGCCCGCTTGCGAGACTGATGAGGCTTTCTTCCTCGGGCGCGCCGGACCAGCTCTTGGCGAAGCGCGGCTCGTTGCGGATGTCCGTGGGCAGGCTGATGCCGTCGTTGGCGAGGAGCAGCGGCGCGCCGGAACGGATCAGGTTGCGCGCATTGATGTCCGTGCTTTGCCACATGGTCCACTCGGGGCCGGAGACGTTCTGCTTGATCCATTCGAGTCCCTTCTGGGTCCAGGGAAAGATCACCGCGCCGGTCTTGCGCCTCGCCATCTCCTCGAGCGTAGTTGCGGGAATCGGCACCGGTCCGGTGATATTGCAGTGAGTGACCAGATCGCAGCCGGCTTCGACCGCCAGCCTCAGCCCCTCCACCGAACTCGAGTGCGCCTGCGCAGTGATTCCGGCACGGTGTGCTTCTTCCACGATGGCGCGCTGCTGCTCCGCTGAGAACGCGAGGAAGGCGCCCGCCGAGGTGCCGAAATGCTCGTTCGAGCCGTATTTGACGAAGTCGATGCCCTTGGCGATGTAGGCGCGAACCTCTTTGGCCAGGTCCTCCGGCGGCAGCCACATCAAATGGCGCCCAACGTTCTCGACCCAGATCGCATTGACGCGGCGCACGAGCGAGCTGCTGGCGACTTCGCCGGCCGGCGCGTTGAAATCCGGCGAGAACGGCCCGTCGAAGCCAATGATGTTGCCGGCGCAGAAGAAGCGGCTGCCGGTCCATTCGCCGGCATTGATCCGGTCGCGCACCATCATGAGGTAGCGGCGCGGCCCATAGGTGTCGAACACGGTGGTGAGCCCGTTCTTCAGCGCCACCTGCGCGGACTCGGCGATGGGATCCTCGTAGTGCTCGATGTAACGGGAGAGGCTCTCCAGCCGCGAGTTGAGGCCGAACAGATGCACGTTGGCATCCATCAAGCCCGGGATCGCGAATTTGCCGCGCGCATCGATTTTGCGCGCCCGCGGCGGAATGGGCGTCGACCCGCCGCCGATGGCGGCGATGCGGCCGTTCTCGATGACGATGACGCCATCGGGGACAGGCGCGCTGCCGGTGGCATCGATGATCGTCGCGCCCGTAATGACCGTGACGCCGCGCTCGCGGCCCTTGGGCTTGGAGGACGCCGCCGCACCCGCTCCCGCCATCACTGCGCCTGCGCTCGCAGCCGACACGATGAAATCTCTCCGGTTCATGGCCACCTCCGTCAGTCGATGCTTACTTAGACGCTCGTGCCTATTGTTACTGTACGACGGCAGTTAGCAATCTCTGCGTGGGGAGCGCGTGGCGGTCGATGAATACGCCGGCCTTCATGACGCGGCTGATGCTGTTGTAATTGGCTGCCCCTTCCAGCGGATTGCGATCGAGCACCAGCAGGTCGGCGATTTTGCCGCGCTCGAGCGTGCCCAGGTTCCGATCGAGCCGGTAGGCCCGCGCGACGTCGCGCGTCGCGGCCATCAGCAGCGTCATCGGCGCCATCTGCTTCTCCTCCATCGCCCGCAGCCAGGCGAAGTGTCCCGTGCCAAGCTCGGTCAGGACTTCTTTGCGATCGCCCAGAAAGCGCTTCCAGAACGCGTCGCTGGCCGCATCCGGATGCATCAGTCCGGCATCCGTCGCCATCACGATCGGGACGCCCAGCTTGACCATGCGGCGGATGTTGTCATCGGCTACCGGATAGGCGACGCCGAAGTGCTCGCCGATCTGCGGATCGGCCGCCATCTCGCGGAAGTGCGCCAGCCGGTGATTGGTGTTGGCGAGCGCCGCGCACGCGATGTGCTTTTCGATCATCGCGCGCATCAGCGCTTCGGGCATCGGCACCGGTCCGGTGAGGTCGCAGTGCTGCATCAACTCGACGCCGGCGTCGATCGCCATGCGCACGCTTTCGACGGAATACGTGTGCGTCTGGACCGTGATTCCCGCGCGGTGGGTCTCTTCGACGATGGCCCGCTGGGCCGCATCCGAGAACAAAATGAACTGCTTCTCGCCGTAGGTGTGCGCGTTGACGCCGTATTTGACGAAATCGACGCCCTTGGCGAGATAGGCGCGCATCTCGGCGCGCACCTGGTCGGCGGACATCCACAGAAGCCTGCGGCCGACGCCCTGCTCCCACATGCCATTGATCCGGTCGGCGAGGTTCTTGCTGGCGACTTTTGCGGCGGCGCTGGAGAAATCCTGCGAGAAGGGGCCGTCGAACCCGACGATGTTGCCGGCGAAATAGAGCCGGCTGCCCTGCGCTTCGCCCTGGTTGATCCTGCGACGCGCTTCGGCGAGCGGCGGCAGCGGGCCCCAACTGTCGAACACGGTCGTGACGCCGTTTTTCAGCGCGATTTGCGCGGCCTCGATGACCAGCTCCGGATAACGCCCCTCGAAGCGGACCACGTTCTCGAGCCGCGTGTCGATCAGGAGATGCACATTGGCATCCATCAACCCGGGAATGATGTACTTGCCGCTCGCCTGGATGATTCCGGACTGCGTGGGAATCGCGGTGTCCTTGCTCCCCACGCTCACGATGCGATCGCCATCGACGACGATCACCCCATTCCGTACGACGGGGCCGCCGTTCCCATCGATGATCGTGCCTCCGACAATAGCCAGCGGCCGAGCGCCGGCATCCACCGCCGCGAGGCCGAGCAGCGTCGCAATGATACGAGCGAAGTTCTTCATTGGATGATCGGGCGCCGCGCGGCCGGACGTTTCGTGCGGTCGGCGGCGCCCGGCAAGGTGAGTGGGATCAGAATTGGTAACCCAGGGTCACGCCGTAAGTTCGTGGACGCAGGCGGTACCCGTAGAACGTCGAGTACGGGCCGGAACCGCGGGTGGTGAAGTCATCCTCGTTGGTCAGATTGCGCACGTACAGATCGACGTTGAGATTGTTGATCGTGACCCGCGCGGTGGTATCGAGCTTCACATAGCCGCCCGATTCGTTCACCGGGCTCTGGATGATGTTGTCATGGAAAGCGCCGATCTTGATGGCGTCGGCGCGCACGAAGGCCGGATGACTCGCGATATTGAACTCGTATTGCAGACCGAGGTTGGCGTTGACCTTCGGCGCGCCGGGAAGCTGATCGCCGGCGTGGAAGCCCTGCGCGGGCACGTCCTCGGTGAGCCGGGCACGGACGTATGACCCGCCGAAGTCCACGCGCACCGCATTGGTGACCTGGAAATTGGCCTGAAATTCCACACCCTCGGACTTGGCGAGACCGGCGTTGGCGGTGATGGCCGCCAGGCAGGGCAGCAGCTGCACGATCGGAATGTTCTTCCAGTCCATGCGGAAGACGGCGGCATCGACCGCCAGCCGGCGATCGAACGCGGCGAATTTCGTGCCGACCTCGTAGCTGTCCACCGAGTCGGATTCCAGAATGCCCGACGAGGAGATCGAGATGCTCGTCCCGTCGTAGATGCCGTTGTTGTCGACGTCGCAGAGCGGATTGGTCTGCGGCGGCTGCGGCCTGCCGAGACGGAAGCCCTGCGCCCAGCCGGCGTACACCATCGCGTTCTCACCCGGCTTGAAGCTCAGATTGGCCCGGAAGGTGGTCCCCGATTCGTCCGAATCTCCACCCTGGTGGATTCCGGCTGCGCCATAGAGCGGGCCGGTTCCATTGACGGCGAAGCTGCGGTCGTACTTGTAGGCGCGCGCGCCGCCGGTGAGCGTCCAGCGCGGCATGAACTGCCAAGACACCTCGCCGAAAGCGGCTTTCTGGTTCAAATCGCGCGTCTCGAGATAAGTGCCGAGGAAGCGCGTGCCGGGCGCGAAGATATTCGAAGCAGCCGAGCCGACCCACTGGGCATCGCCCGCGTATCGGTCGTCGAGCTTCTCGTAGTAGAGCCCGCCGAGAAAATTCCACGCACCCTCGAGCTTGGTGGCCAGGCGCACCTCGGCCGCATGCTCGTGATGGGTCAGGTCGCGAGCCTGCGAGGCGGCCCAGTTGATGAACAGCCCCTGCGGGAAAACGATCGTCATCCCGCCGTCGACGTTCGAGTACGTGGCCAGCAGATCTCCCCAGCCGAGGTCGTATTCGACCACCGCGTTGGCGATCTCCACTTCGGTGTCATTGAGGCCGCCGCTCTGGCCGCGGCGGACGTGCTCCGGTCCGACGCGCAGCAGCGACTGGTCGAACGTCCCGCTCGTCGCGAGCGCGTAGCCGTCGATCTCATTCGTATTCTTGAGGTAAGTCAGCGTGAGGCGCAGCTCCTCGGTCGGCTGGAAAAGAGCTGCGATGCGGCCGCCTTTGGTGCGCGAGGCGCCGACCCCATCCTCATCGGTCGCCAGGGCTTGCGCACCGAACGGGATGACCGTCGCCGCCTGAAACGCAGCGTCGGAAGCGGCGCGGTTGCGGTAGACGCCGCTGTCTTCGAACAGATAGGCGGTGCCGCGCAGAGCCAGCTTGCCTTCGATCAACGGCACGTTGCCGACGGCCTGGAACATGTGGTTATCGCTGCCGTTGCCCGCGGTCTGCGAATAACCGGCGCCAAACTTGGCTTCGACGCGATCGAGCTTGGGCGCCACCGGTATCGTGCGCACCGCCCCGCCGAGCGAGGAGCTGCCAAACGCCGTGCCCTGCGGGCCGCGCAGCATTTCCACCCGCTCGATATCGACCAGCTTGATGTCGACGTTGGAGCCGAGCAGGCCCGCCGAATTGGTCGTCGGCGTCTCGCCAAAATACGTCGCGGTCGTCGGGCCCGAGTAGAAGTTCTGCGGGCGCGTCGAAGTTTCCATGCCGCGAATGATGATGAGCTGGCCGCCGTACCCGGCTTCGACCTGGTTCACTCCGGCGACGCCGCGCAGATAGTCCGAGGCGCCGATCAGCCCGCGCCGATCAATGTCGTCGGCGGTTACCACTCCGATGCTGGCCGGCACATCCTGCAATCGCTGCTCGCGCTTCTGCGCGGTGACCAGAATTTCCTGGATGGTGCCCGCCTTTTCATTCGAGTCATCGGCAGTCTGCTGCGCATTGGAGTCAGCCGACCGGGTGCTGGCCTGGCTCGCGGGGGTTTTCGATTGCGTCAGACGGATGAAGGGCTTGTGGGCGCCGTTCGCGGCCTGCGGCGCGGACTGATTGACCAGCGCGACGGTCGAATCGCCGATGGTCGCGTACGCGAGCGGCGTGCCGTTGAGCAGCTGGTGCAGCGCCGTGGAGATCGAGAGGCGCCCGGAGACCCCTGAGGTGGAGAGTTTGGAGACATCTTCGCCCGCAGTGACGATCTGGATGCCGGACTGCGCGGAGAACGCGATGAGCGCTTCGGACAGGCGCTGCGCCGGGATCTTGAATTGCACCTCGCGCGACAGGTCGGTCGGGCGCTCGGCGAAGGCGGACGCGCAGGCGATGAGCAGCGCGAGACCGGTCAGAGTGAGCCAATTTTTGTTCGACATGGTCGCTCCTGGCACGTGATGTTCGTATGTTCTTACGAACGGGACGAGCGGACCGGAAATGGAACCCGCGGATTGCGTCGAGCTCCCGTGTCAGCGGGCGACGTCCGCGCCCGAGGGCGCCGACATCGTCGTGGATACCTTGGGGGCGAGGATCACCTCGCCCGCCGGCGTTTCGACCACTTGCAGGGGGAACACCCGCTCGAGCGCATGCAGCCAGTCATCGATGCGGTCGCGATAGACCGTGCCGGTGTAGAGACGCTCGCGCAGCCGCGGGTCTGCGACGCTGATCGGATGCAGCGCGTAGCGGTTGACGTCGTCGATGACCGCGGCGAGCGGCTCGTCGACGAATTTCAGCACGCCGTCGCGCCAGGCCTGCGCGGTCTTGGGATCGACGTTGGCGACGCTGAGACGATTGTCCGTCGCGGAGAAAGTGATGCGCTCGCCCGCGCCGGCTCGCAGCTCATGGCTCGGATCGGTCGCCGCGGACTTCACGGTCGGCGCCACGCTCACCAGCCCTTCGCTCACGATCACGACGGTGCGATCGAGCGTGCGGCGCACGCTGAACGCGGTGCCAAGGGCGGTCACGCGAACCGCGCCCGCCTGCACGACGAACGGACGGCCCGCGTCCTTGGCAACCTCGAAGAATGCTTCGCCGGTTTCGACCTCGACCGTGCGTTGCGCGGCGGTGTATCGCGTGGCGATGCGGGTGCGCGCTCCCAGATCGACGCGCGACCCGTCGGAAAGAATCTGGCTGCCGTGCTCGGCGACGTCGGTCGTCAAGGTGCGCGCAGGCCGCTCGAAAAGCGCCGGTATCTGCCACCACGCCAGCGCGGCGGCGAGCGCAACACCCGCCGCCAGCGCAAAACCCGCCATCCACTTCCGGCGGACGCCCGACGTCAACTTCGTTCGGGGCGCAGGAACGCAGCCGCGCCCGTCGAAAGCCTGCCACACGGCCTGCATGCGCTCGAAGGCCTGGAGGTTTTCAGGCTGCGCCTGGCACCAATCGAACCACTCCACGGCCAATGCCTCGTCGTTCGGCGCGGCGTGCAGGCGCCGCAGCCAGTCGGCGGCCATTTCCATCCGCGCCAGCTCGGCCTGGTCCGGCATCGATCCGCTCATTTGCGCAGCCCCTCCTTGGCTTGTCCGGCCGAAGCACCGTCCACGCGCAAGCGGCAGTACATCAGTGCCTGGTTGACGTAGTGGCGCACCATCCGATCGGTCACGCCGAGCCGCCCGGCGATCTGCTCCTGGCTCAACCCCTCCAGCCTGAACATCAGGAACGCCTGCCGGCACTTCTCGGGCAATTCGTCGAGGCAGCGGTCGAGCACCCGTAGCGCATCTTTCGCCAGCAGCGACTGCTCGGGATCGTTGATGCCCAGGTCGATGTCGGGCGAGACTTCCACCTGCTCGGCCTGGCGCCGGTAGTTGCGCCGCCGGAGGCGATCGACGGCCAGATTGGTCGCGACACGGAACAGGTAGGTCTTCAGGAAGCTCTCGGCGCTCGGCTTGTCGAGCTGCAGCAGGCGTACATAAGCTTCCTGCGCGACCTCCTTGGCTTCCTGCAGCGAATGCAGGCGCAGGGCGAGATAGCTCACCAGCGAGCGGTTGTGTTCCCTGAACAGGCTCGCCAGCGTCTCCGACCTGGATACCGGGGCGTTCCCGGGGGACCCGGATTGAATGGGCGCGGCCATGGCTGAATATCTATACGCCTGGCCGAGGCAAACCGGAAATCCGGGCAGCGGCGCGCGGCGGAGGAACCTTCCAAGAGGAACCTTCTAATAAGCGTCGGCGGAGTGGAGACTGGACGGGGAAGGAGTCGATTCCTGATTTCCTGGTGACCGATTCCGCCCCTTACCGCTTTGCTCTTACTGCTGTTCCGGCCGCATGTGCGGAAACAGGATCACGTCCCGGATCGAAGGCGAGTCGGTGAAGAACATCGCCAGCCGGTCGATGCCGACGCCAAGTCCCGCGGTCGGTGGCATGCCGTACTCCAGCGCGCGCACGTAGTCCGCGTCGTAGTACATTGCCTCCTCATCCCCGCTCTCCTTGCGCGCGACCTGCGCCTTGAAGCGCGCCGCCTGCTCCTCGGGATCGCTCAGCTCGGAGAAGCCGTTGGCCAGCTCGCGGCCGGCGACGAAAAATTCGAACCGCTCGGTGAGGAACGCGTCCCGGTCGCTGGCGCGCGCGAGCGGCGAAACCTCGGCGGGATATCCGTAAACAAAGGTCGGATCGAGCAGGGTGTGCTCGACGGTCTTCTCGAAGATCTCGATCTGCAGCTTCCCCGGCCCGTCGTGCTTCTGCACCGCAATGCCCAGGCGCTCGCACACCTTGCGCAGGTAGCCTGCATCGCGCAGCAAAGACGCATCGAGTCCCTCGTTGTGGGCGAGGATGGCCTCCTCCACCGTGATCCGCTTGAAAGGCTGGCCCAGATCGTAGTCGCGTCCCTGGTAGCGCAGCTGGGGCTTGCCGAGCAGGGACTGCGCCAGCCCGCGCATCGCCTTCTCGATCCAGTCCATCAGGTCGCGATAGTCCGCGTACGCGAGGTACAGCTCCAGCATCGTGAATTCCGGATTGTGCTGGGTCGAGAGGCCCTCGTTGCGGAAGTTGCGGTTGATCTCGTAGACGCGATCGAAGCCCCCGACCACCAGGCGCTTGAGATACAGCTCCGGCGCAATGCGCAGGTACATGTCCATGTCGAGCGCGTTGTGATGCGTGCGGAAGGGACGCGCCGCGGCGCCGCCGGGGATCGTCTGCAGCATCGGTGTCTCGACCTCGAGGAAATCGAGCGCGTCGAGAAAATCGCGCAGGTAGCGCACGATCCGGCTGCGCGTGCGGAACACGGCCCGGCTGTCGGCGTTCATGATCAGGTCGACGTAGCGTTGGCGGTAGCGCAGCTCGGTGTCCGCGAGCCCGTGCCATTTGTCCGGCAGCGGGCGCAGCGCCTTCACCAACAAACGAATCTGGGTCGCGCGCACCGACAGCTCGCCGGTGCGCGTCCTGAACAGCCGGCCGGTCGCGCCGACCAAGTCGCCGATGTCCCAGCCCTTGAAGGACTCGTAGGCCGCCTCGCCGAGGTCGTCGGTCTTGAGGAACAGCTGGATCTGGCCGGTGCGATCCTGGATCGTCGCGAAACTCGCCTTGCCCATGACGCGCTTGAGCATCATGCGCCCGCCCACCGTGACCTGCTGGGGGTGGGCGTCGAGCGATTCGGCGCTTCGATCGCCGTACGCATCGTGCAGCTGCCCGGCGAGCGCGTCGCGCCGGAAGTCGTTGGGGAATACGGGACCGCCACCGGCGGCGCGCAGCTGCGCGAGCTTGGCGCGCCGTTCGGCGATCAGCTTGTTTTCGTCGGCGGACGGATGGTCGTCGGAAGTAGCCACTCTGAACCTCTCAGCGCATCTCAATCGGTCCCGATCCGGTCTTACCCGTCTTTCCGCGGGCTTTCTTGCGGGCGGGAAAGGGAAAATCGCACAGCGCGCCGTCCTCGCGCAACTATCGGTGCTCGGGGGCCTGGCAGCCCCCCCGCGAGCTGCCGCATTCCGCGCCAGCGGCTACAGCCCCTGCTTGAGGCTCGCCTCCATGAACTGATCGAGCGCCCCGTCGAGCACCGCGGCGGTATTGCCCACTTCCACGCCGGTGCGCAGATCCTTGATCCGCGATTGATCGAGCACGTAGGAGCGGATCTGGTTGCCCCAGCTCACGTCCGATTTCGCATCCTCCAGCACGCGCGCGGCTGCGTTGCGTTTGTTCACCTCGAGCTCGTACAGCTTGGCCTTCAGCATCTTCATGGCGGTGGCGCGGTTCTTGTGCTGGCTGCGCTCGTTCTGGCAGGCGACGACGATACCGGTGGGCTCGTGCGTGATGCGCACCGCCGATTCGGTCTTGTTGACGTGCTGCCCGCCCGCACCGCTGGAGCGGTAGACGTCGACACGCAGGTCGGCCGGATTCACCTCGATATCGATGTCGTCGTCCACCTCGGGCGAAACGAACACGGAGGCGAACGAGGTATGCCGGCGATTGCCCGAGTCGAACGGCGATTTGCGCACCAGGCGGTGCACGCCGGTCTCGGTGCGCAGCCACCCGTAGGCGTATTCGCCCTGGAAGCTGACGGTGGCGCTCTTGATGCCCGCGACTTCGCCGGCGTTCTCGTCGATGACCTCGGTCTTGAAGCCGCGCGAATCGCCCCACTTCAGGTACATGCGCAGCAGCATCTGCGCCCAGTCCTGCGCTTCCGTGCCGCCGGCGCCGGCCTGGATATCGACGAAGGCGTTGTTGCGGTCCATCTCGCCGGAGAACATCCGGCGCAGCTCCAGCTGGCGCACCTGCTGCTCGAGCTGGCCGATGTCGGTCTCGACGCCCTGCAGAGTGGCGCTGTCGCCCTCCTCCACGGCCATCTCGAGCAGCTGGCCGGCGTCGGCGACGCCGGTGTCGAGGCGGTCGAGCGTGCCGATCAGCTCATCGAGGCACGCGCGCTCGCGGCCGAGCGCTTGAGCCTTCTCCGGCGTGTTCCACACCGCGGGATCTTCCAGCTCGCGCATGACCTCGGCGAGGCGGTCGTGATTCTTGTCGTACTCAAAGATACCCCCTTAAGGAACGCGAACGATCGTCGAGGTCCTTGAGTATGCGGCGCAGCTGTGTCGGCTCCATGGAGATCCGGTGATGGTGTCAGTCGATGGGGGGAGGGATGTTAGCTTGCGGGTCGGGCTGGGGATAGGGGCGCGGAGCGTGGCTACACGCAAAGACCTGTGCGGGCCGTTCAACGAACGTCGACGGGATGTCGTTTTCACCCGCGATTGGCAATCTCCTGGCATGTGCCGATATCCTGGCCGGATGCGCGGGGGAGTCCAGGTTGTGGGTTGCATTATTCATGAACGCTCTGTTGCCTCACTTCGGCAGAGTCCGGCTGGGGAGAAGGGGGGTTCGGGGACGCCGTGAATCCGTCCCTGGAGGCTCTGGGTTCGGCATCCTGCCTCACACAGCCCCGAACCCCCCTTCCCCCCAGCCGGACTCTGCTGAGAGGTTGTGCCGTTCATGAATAATGCGGGCTAGCGCTCGATGTGTTCGACGACTAGCTGAAGACGTCGCGAGCCGAGGTATTCGTTGACATCGAGGCGGTAGGCTAAGCGGATGCGGCCTTCGGGCAACTTGCTGCTGTCCGCTTCGCCATCTGTGTAGCGGAACGCGATCGCGTCGTAGGTTTCGCCGGATCGATCCGTGCCGACTCGCAGCTTGAGGTGTCTCTCGCCCACGAGCCGCGCGTTGACGACGGAGAACTCGCCGTCGAAGGCCGGCTCCGGAAAGCCCTGTCCCCACGGACCGGCATCGCGCAGCTCGAGCGCCGTAGTGAGGGTGATCTCCTCCGGTGCCAGCTCCCCGTCGCTCTCGACGATGCCCAGCGCGGACGCATCGAGCCAGCGCCCGGCCTCCGCCACCAGCGCGGTCGCGAAGACAGACAGCGAATCCGCGCGCAGGGTCAGCCCCGCGGCCATCGCGTGGCCACCGAATTTTTCGATCAGGCCGGGATGGCGCGTGGCAACCGCTTCGAGGACGTCGCGGATGTGCACGCCGGGCACCGATCGCGCTGAACCGCGCAGCCATCCATCCTCGGCAGGCGCAAGGGCCACGACCGGCCGATGGACCCGATCCTTGATGCGCGAGGCGACCAGACCGACCACGCCCTGGTGCCAGCCGGCATCGTACAAACAAAGGGCATCGGAGACGCGCCCGTCGCCGTCGAGGCGTACGCGCTGAACGGCCGCCAGCGCCTCCTGCTGCATGCGCTGCTCGATCTCGCGCCGCTCCTCGTTCAGCTCGCTCAGCCTGGCCGCCAGCCGCCGGCTGACCGCCAGGTCGTCGCTCAACAAACATTCGATGCCGATGCTCATGTCGTCGATGCGGCCGGCGGCGTTCAGGCGCGGCGCGACCGCGAAACCCAGGTCCTGCGCCACCAGCCACTGCGGCTTGCGGTTCGCCTGCTCCAGCAGCGCGATGATGCCCGGCACGCAACGGCCGGCGCGGATGCGCTTCATGCCCTGGTTCACCAGCACGCGGTTGTTGCGATCGAGGGGCACGAGGTCCGCCACCGTGCCAAGCGCCACGAGATCCAGGTAGTCCGCCACATTCACCTCGGCGGCGCCTGGGCAGCCTTCCGACTGCATCCGCCGGGTCAACGCGGCCATCAGGTAGAAGGCCACGCCCACGCCGGCGAGCGCGCGGCTGCCGAAGCGGCTGTCGCCGAGATTCGGATTGACGACGGCCGCCGCTGCAGGCAGCTCCTGCCCCGGCAGATGATGGTCGGTCACCAGCACCTCGATGCCGTGCCGTGCAGCCTCGGCAACGCCGGCATGACTCGAGATGCCGTTGTCGACCGTGATGATGAGCGACGGCCGCTGCTCGGCCGCGAGCGCCACGATCTGTGGCGTGAGGCCATAGCCATACTGGAAACGGTTGGGCACCAGGAAGCCGACCTGCGCGAATCGCAGCCGGCGCAGACACCGCACGACGAGGGCGGAGCTGGTTGCGCCGTCGGCGTCGAAATCACCGATCACGAGGATGCGCCCGCCCTGTCTGTAGTGACGCATCAGCAGCTCGACGGCCGCGCCGATGCCGTCGAGCGAGCTGACGGGCAGCAGCCGGTCGAGCCCGAGGCTCAGCTCCTCTTCCGAGCGCACGCCGCGCGCGGCGTAGACACGGCGCAGTACCGGGTGGAGGCTCGCGGCGAAATCCGCGGCGCACGAGCCCGGCCGTCGCCGGATGGTGAGTGAGGTCATCGGGGAATAAGCGTATCGTACCGCCATGAAATTCGCATTCACCGTTCAGCGCGGCGAGGACGTCAACCTGATCCGCGCCTGCTCCGACCGCGAGATCGTGGTACGCGACCGCATGCTCCGCGGCAGCGCGATCCTCAGCACCGACACGCTGATCGCGGACTGGCCGCCTGCGCAGCCCGCCGCGCTCACCGCCGAGCACCTGCAGGCGGCGCTTGCGCTCGCGCCGGAGGTCATTCTCATCGGCACCGGCGCGCGACAATATTTTCCCGACCCGCGGGTGCTCGCTCCGATCCATGCGGCGGGCGTGGGCGTCGAAGTGATGACGACGGCGGCGGCGTGCCGGACCTATAACATCCTGGTGCAGGAAAACCGCAAGGTGGTGGCGGCGCTGATCATCGAGGCGCCGCGGGATACCGGCGCATAGTCCGTCGCGCATACGGGCGGGCCGGTGCGCCGCGCGCATTGGCGCTTCGCCAGGGCGCGTGCGGGTCGGCGGTGGGAATCACGGTGGGCCTTGAATCGGCCCGGGGAAGCGCTGCTGCCGGGACTTCGTTTGTCTGTGAGCCGCAGGTCTTCGGCTCGTTTGTCTACGGCCGCTTCAGCCTGCAACCTAAGTTCTCCGGGAGAAGACACAGGGGATCAAAGCTTCAATCTGGCAGCCATTCGTTGCTCACAGAGAAGAGTCCCGAACAGCAGTCGCGTTCTTCTTTTTCTCTCTTCTTGTTGTTGTAAAAGAAATCCCCTTCGCCCCTGTGTCTTCTCCCGGATAACCTGTCTTTGTTTGACGACAGGATACCGGCTTGCATGTAGAAAATGCAATGTGCTTGGAGGCTCCCGGAGGCGGAAAAAACCGTGTCCGGCCAAGACTCGGTCTATGGACAGATTATTGACGTGCGCCCCGGCGCGGGAGCAGCTGCAGCGGATCGACCGGCTGGCCGTTGAGCCGGATCTCGAAATACAGCGCGGGCTTCTGGTGCGGGCCCAACCCCATTTCCGCGATGGGCTGCCCCGCCCTGACCTCATCACCCTCCTTAACCAACGCCGAGCGGTTGTGGCCATAGGCTGTCAGAAAGGCTTCCGAGTGCTTGACGATCACCAGCTGGCCAAAGCCCCGGATGCCGCTGCCGGTATAGACCACTTTTCCCGACGCCGCGGCGCACACCGCCTGACCTTCAGCCCCCGATATCAATAATCCGGGCGCCGGCGTGGACTGCACGGCGGCGGCATCGCTCCCGACGGGCCACTGCCAGGCAGCCACGCGGTCCTTTTGCGGAACGGCATCCAGCGACGGCGCTGCAGGACGCGCAGGCGGCGGCGCGCGCACCGGCGGACTGGCGCGAGGCGCCACCGCGCCGCCCGATGGGCGCAGGCGCAGGACCTGACCGGGATAGATGCGGAAGTCGCGCGGAAGATTGTTCCAGCGCGCCAGCTTCTGATAATCGAGGTTGTGCCGCCAGGCGATCGAGTAGAGCGTGTCACCCGTCTTGACGGTGTACGTGGCCGGCACGGCCGGCCGTGCATATCGCTGACCACACGCCGTCAACAGGATTACGCATAGTGCAGCAGCCGCGCCCGCGCGCAGGAGCCTGCGCACCTCGGGACATCGCTCAGGCATCACCCGCCCGTTATACCGACCCTTGAATGAGCGGCACAAATGCGACCGCGCCCAGCCGCTGGCGCTCCAGCTTGTCCTCGCGCCGGGTGATGCGGATCAGCTCCTGCTCGCCTTCCGGGCCGACCGGCACCACCATCCGGCCGCCGACCGCGAGCTGCCCCAGCAGAGCTTCCGGTATCGCATGAGGCGCCGCGGCGACCAGGATCCCGTCGTACGGCGCGTGCGCCTGCCAGCCCTGCGCGCCGTCGCCGTGGCGGAAGCGCACGTTGCGGATCTCCAGATCCCTCAGGCGCTCGCGCGCGCGCTCCAGCAGCGGCTCGATGCGCTCGATCGAATACAGCTTGCCGACCAGCGGCGCGAGCACGGCGGTCTGGTAGCCGCAACCGGTACCGACCTCCAGGACGTTGTGCAGCGGCGGGCCCTCCAGCAGCGCCTCGGTCATGCGCGCCACGATCCACGGCTGCGAGATCGTTTGTCCGAAGCCGATCGGGAGCGACACGTCCTCGTACGCGCGGCTCGCCAGCGCCTCGTCGACAAACAAATGCCGCGGCACGCTGCGGATGCGGTCGAGCACGCTGGGATTGCGGATGCCGTTATCGCGCAGGCGCTGCACCAGCCGCTCGCGGGTGCGCGCGGAGGTCATGCCGATCCCCAGCGGATTGCGGTTGTCGGGCGGGCGTGGATTGCTCATGGGCATCTGCGTTCGGCGGCCGGACAATACCCGAAATCGCCGCGCGGCGGCAGCCGCGGATCGCCAGCGCGATGGCTCATGCTGCGGTCCCGCTCACGTGTTGACGCTGCCCAGCCATTGCGACAGGTCCTCGAGCACCGCGTGGCGCGTCAAATCGATATGCAGCGGCGTCACGGACACATATCCGTGCGCGACGGCGTGAAAATCCGTCCCCGGGCCGGCATCCTGGCCGGCGCCCGCGGGGCCGATCCAGTAGATCGGCCGGCCGCGCGGGTCGGCGGTCTTGACCACGCGCTCGGAACGGTGGCGGTAACCGAGCCGCGTGGACTGCCAGCCGCGCAGCTGCGCGTAGGGCCGATCCGGGACGTTGACGTTGAGAATCATGGCGGCCGGCAACGGCCGGCGGGTGATATGGCGGACGAGATCGCACGCCACCTGCGCGCCGGTCGCGAAGTGGCGCTCCCCGGTCGGCTCGGTCACCAGCGAGACGGCGATCGTCGGCAGCCCGAGGAAACGGCCCTCGACGGCCGCGGCAACGGTGCCGGAATAGAGCACGTCGTCCCCGAGGTTCGCGCCGTCGTTGATGCCCGAGACGACCATGTCGTGCTCATAGTCGAACAATCCCGTGATGGCCATGTGCACGCAATCGGTGGGCGTGCCGTTGACGAAGTAGACGTTCTCTTCCGCCTGGGCGAGGCGCAACGGCACATCCAGCGTGAGCGAGTTGCTCGCGCCGCTGCGGTTGCGGTCCGGCGCCACGATGGTGACCTCCGCCATGCGCCCGAGCGCATCGGCGAGCTGGCGGATCCCCTCGGCGCGATATCCGTCATCGTTGCTCAGGAGGATCTTCACTGTGGCGTGCGCGTCTGTCTGCGGGGAGCGCGGGCGGATGCACCGCGGGACTGGCCGGTAAAATCGGGGCGCCACTATACTTCAAGCCGTTGGAAAAACAATGAAACCTTCGCTAGTGTCCGCGCGCAATGACAGAGTACGACGACCCTGACCCCGAGGCCGACCGCGATCCCGCGCAAGCCGCAAAACACGCCGAGCGCCGGCTATTCCGCGCAGCCGTGCGGGACGTGAAGCCGCATGCGCAAACACCTTCGCCCCCGGCGCCCCCCAAGCCCCGCGCACAGGCGCGCTTCACCCGGCTGGACGCGGCAGCGGTGCTGGCGGAGAGCCTGCAGCCCGCGGGCGTCTTCACTGAAACCGGCGAAGAGGTTTCGTTCAAGCGAACGGGCGTGCAGGACTCCGTGGTCGCCAAATTGCGGCGCGGACAGTATCGGATCGAAGCCGAGATCGACTTGCATGGCCTGAACGCCGGTGAGGCGAAACAGGCGCTGCGGGAGTTCCTGCAGGCCGCGCGACGCGGCGACGCCCGCTGCGTGCGGGTCATCCACGGCAAGGGCCGCCGTTCCGGACATCGCGGACCGGTGCTCAAATCCACGGTGCAGCTGCTGCTGCAAAAGGTCGACGCGGTGCTCGCCTATGTCTCCGCCCGCCAGGTGGACGGCGGCACCGGCGCGTTGTATGTACTATTGGAGCGCAGTCGCGGATAAAGACTGATGATAACGATGGAAACTCAATGAACAAAAATACCTGGATCGCCGGTCTCTTTGCCGTCCTGCTGACCCTCTCTGCCGCCGCCAAAACGCCCCGCCCGCAGAAGTCGCAGTACCTGAGGTCGGAGTCGGCCGGTTTCGTGATGTCCGAGGAAAAAGGCGTGATCTACTCGCTGGCCTTCAAATCGCGCCAGAAGCTCGAGGCTCCTTTGTTCGTCACCGTGCAGTTCGAGAATCCGAGCAATGCGGCCACGCCCCTCGTCCTGCAAACGAAGCTCGAGCCCGGACAGGAAGTCCTCAGCGTGCAGTCCCCGCGGCTGACCGAGATAACGCACGACAAGGTGTACCAGGTCGAGGTGCTGCTCTACTCCGACGAGGCGCGCACCGCGCTGGTGGGCAGACACCGCCAGGACGTGCTGTTCAGCGTAGCTCCGCAGCTGGAAGCGATGGTCGAGCAGCGCTACCACATTCGCATCCACTGAGCCGCGGCGGCGGCGCGGGCGCTCAACCGCCGGCCGACGGCCGGGCTATCGTCACGATGGCCTGCGCGGCCAGGCCCTCCCGGCGGCCCAATGCACCGAGGCCTTCCTGGGTCGTGGCCTTGACATTGACCGCGGCCGCGTCCGCGCGCAGCAATTCCGCCAATGTTTGTCGGATCGTTTGACGGTGCGCGCCGAGGCGCGGCGCTTCGGCCACGAGCGTCACGTCTGCGTTCACCACGCGATAGCCGTCCCGAGCCAGCAGGCTCATGACCTCCTGCAGGAACATGCGGCTCGAGGCGCCCCGCCAGCGGGCATCGGAGTCCGGGAAATGCTGGCCGATGTCGCCGAGCCCCGCTGCGCCGAGCAGCGCGTCGCACAGCGCATGAATGATCACATCGCCGTCCGAATGAGCCCGCACGCCCTGGTCGTGCGGCACACGGACGCCTCCCAGCATCACGTGATCGCCTGAGGTGAAAGCGTGCACGTCGTACCCCATCCCGACCCGCTGCACCATCGCGCGGCCCCCTTGTGAGATCTGTCCCGCCAGAATCGCTTCGGCCAACGCGAGGTCCTCGCCGCGCGTCACTTTGACGTTGGCAGCCGGGCCTTCCACCAGGCGCGGCACGAAGCCGAGCGCTTCGATGGCCGCCGCCTCGTCGGTAAGGACATCGCCGCGTGAAAGTGCCGCGGCCAACGCACGGCGCAGCGTCGCGAAGCGGAACATCTGGGGCGTCTGCGCAGCCCAAAGCCCGCGGCGGTCGATCGTGGCCGCGATGCGGCCGTCCGCGTCGCTTCGTTTGATGGTGTCGCTCAAGGGCAGCGCCAGGAGTCCCCCGACCGGGTCCGCCCGCAAAGCTCCCATCAGCCTGTCGAGGTCCGCGCGCGTCAAACACGGGCGCGCCGCATCGTGGACCAGCACCCAATCGTCATCGTCCGCGCGGCTGATGAGCGCTTCCAGACCGTTCGATACCGAATGCATGCGCTGGGCTCCGCCCACCACGCGCACCAGCTCATCGCCGTGCGCAGCGATCTTCAGTTGTGCCCAATGGACGTCGTCCGCGGACAACGCCACCACGACGGCCGCGATATCCGGATGCTCGACAAAAGGATGCAGGGCATGCTCGATCACCGTTGCGCCCGCCAGGCGCAGATACTGCTTGGGGATGCCGGCCGACATGCGCTCGCCACGGCCGGCGGCGGGAATCACGGCCCAGCACCGCGGCCGGCGCTGAAGCGCGCTCATTTGGCGGCGGCTTGCCGGCTCGACCGCTCGCGTCCGGCGCGAACGTCCGCAGGCGCGTCCAGGGACGGGCTTGCCGCAGGCGCGGCCTTGGGCTCGGCAGGCACGACTTGATAGAAGCTCTCGTTGGCGCCGACCATGCCCAGATCGCTGCGCGCCCGCTCCTCCACCGCGGCGAGCCCTTCCTTGAGATCCTTCACCTCGGCGGCGAGCTTCTCGTTGCGGGCCCGGAGTTTGCCGTTCTCGCGCTTCTGGCCCTCGGCCATCGCCTCCAGCCGGCGCACCTCGCGCACACCATCATCGGAAAGCCACAGGCGAAATTGCAGCAGCGCCAGGACGATCAGGAGGACGAGAGCGAGGATCCTCATGGGTGGGTGAGCTTAGCGCCGGTGATTCTGCTACTTCAACGGCACCGGAAACGCTTCCCTGCCCGCGTACTTTGCCTTCTCTCCCAGCTGTTCCTCGATCCTCAGCAGCTGGTTGTACTTGGCGATCCGGTCCGACCGCGACATCGATCCGGTCTTGATCTGCGTCGCCGGCGTCGCGACAGCGATATCGGCGATCGTCGCGTCCTCCGTCTCCCCCGAACGGTGCGATACCACGGCCGAATAGCCCGCCCGCGTCGCCATGTCGATCGCGGCCAGCGTCTCCGTCAGCGTGCCGATCTGGTTGACCTTGATCAGGATCGAGTTCGCGATCCCCTGCTCGATGCCGGACTGCAGGATCCTGGTGTTGGTGACGAACAGGTCGTCCCCGACCAGCTGCACCTGCTTACCCAACCGCTGCGTGAGGATCGACCAGCCCCTCCAGTCGCCTTCGCTCATGCCGTCCTCGACCGTCACGATCGGATACTTGCCCACCAGGCCCGCCAGGTAGTCGGCGAACTGCGCCGAGCTGAACTCGCGGCCCTCCGAGGCCAGCGTGTAGACATCCTCGCGGAAGAATTCCGAGCTGGCCACGTCCAGGCCGAGATAGATGTCGCCGCCGGGCGTATAGCCGGCGAGCTGGACGGCCTCGATAATAGTCTCGAGCGCGGCCTCGTTCGAGGGCAGGTTCGGCGCAAACCCGCCTTCGTCACCGACGGCAGTCGCGAGACCTTTCTTGTGCAGCACTTTCTTGAGCGTGTGGAATATTTCGGAGCCGTAGCGCAGCGCCTCGCTCAGCGACGGCGCGCCGACCGGCAGGATCATGAATTCCTGGATGTCGATGTTGTTGTCCGCGTGCGCCCCGCCGTTGATGATGTTCATCATCGGCACCGGCAATGTCAGCTCCCCCTTCCCGCCCGCGGACGAACCGGTCACGAGCGTCTGGGAGATGTACCGGTACAGCGGCAGCTTCGCGTCACCGGCCGCCGCGTGCGCGTTCGCCATCGATACCGCGAGAATCGCGTTCGCGCCGAGGCGCGATTTGTTCTCGGTGCCGTCGAGCTCGATCATCTTCCGATCGAGCGAGCGCTGATCGCGCGCGTCGGCGCCGAGCAGCGCCTTGCGGATCGTCTCGTTGACGTTCTGTACGGCCTTGCGCACGCCTTTGCCGAGGTAGCGCTTGGGATCGCCGTCGCGCAGCTCCACCGCCTCGCGCGTGCCGGTCGACGCACCCGAGGGAACGGCGGCGCGTCCGAACGCCCCGGAGTCCAGAGTGACTTCGGCTTCAACCGTGGGATTGCCGCGCGAATCGATGATTTCGCGGCCCCTGATCTCGACGATACGGGTCATAGCTGGGACTCCTCGAAGGGCCGCGCCTTGACCGCGCGGTCGATCTCTTTCAGGGTGGTCAACAAAGATTCCATGCGCGCGAGCGGCCAGGCATTGGGCCCGTCGCTCAGCGCTTTGTCCGGATCGGGGTGCGTTTCCATGAACAGTCCCGAGACACCCGCGGCCACCGCGGAGCGCGCCAGCACCGGGATGAACTCACGCTGTCCGCCCGAGGCGCTGCCCCTGCCACCCTGGCCGCCCGGCAGCTGCACCGAGTGCGTCGCGTCGAACACCACCGGGCAGCCGGTGGCGCGCATGACGGCGAGCGAGCGCATGTCGGAAACGAGATTGTTGTAGCCGAAGGAGAAGCCGCGCTCGCACACCATGATCTGCGCGTTGCCGGTGGAGCGCGCCTTGTCGACGACGTTCTGCATCTCCCAAGGCGAGAGGAACTGGCCTTTCTTGATGTTCACCGGCCGGTTCTGGCTGGATACGTTGATGATGAAGTTGGTCTGGCGGCACAGGAATGCCGGAGTCTGCAGCACGTCCACGACCGCGGCGACTTCCGTGAGCGGGGTGTCTTCGTGAACGTCGGTCAGTACCGCCACCCCCAGCCTGGTTTTGACCTCGCCAAGGATGCGCAGCCCCTCGTCGATTCCGGGACCGCGGAAGCTGGCGCGCGAGGAGCGATTGGCCTTGTCGTACGAGGCCTTGAAGATGAAGGGAATGCCGAGACGGGCCGTGATCTCCTTCAGACGCGCGGCGGTGTCGAGCACCAGCTGCTCGCTCTCCACCACGCAGGGTCCGGCGATGAGGAAGAAAGGCCGGTCGGGCCCGACGGAGAAATTGAGCAGCTTCATGGCCCCCTCACGCGCTCGCCGCGGCGGGGAGCTGCGAGCTGCGGTACTGGCGGGCCGCGCGGATGAAGCCGGTGAAGAGCGGATGACCGTCGCGCGGGGTGGAAGTGAACTCCGGGTGGAACTGCGAAGCGACGAACCAGGGATGGCCCGGCAGCTCCACGATCTCCACGAGGTCGTCCGCGGAGAGGCCGCTGAAGCGCAGCCCCGCCCGGGAGAGTCTGTCACGGTAGCGGTTGTTGAATTCGTACCGGTGGCGGTGGCGCTCCATGATCACATCGCGGCCATAGGTCGCATGTGCGAGGCTCCCGGGCTGCAAACGGCACTCCTGCGCGCCGAGCCGCATACTGCCGCCCTTGTCCGAGCTTTCGTCGCGCTTCTGCGCACCCTGCTCGCGGTCGTTCCATTCGGTGATCAGGGCGATGACCGGATGGGGCGTCGCGCGGTTGAATTCCGTGCTGTTGGCGCCTTCCAGCCCCACCACGTGGCGCGCGAACTCGATGACCGCCACCTGCATCCCCAGGCAGATGCCCAGATACGGGATGCGATTCACGCGCGCGTATTCGACCGCCTTGATCTTGCCCTCGATGCCGCGCTCGCCGAAGCCGCCCGGCACCAGAATGGCGTCCATGCCGTGCAGGCAGTCGATGCCCGAGATCTCGATGTCCTGCGACTCGATGTAGTGCACGTTGACGCGGATGCGCGTGCGCATGCCGCCGTGGGTCAGGGCTTCGTTCAGCGAGATGTACGAATCGCGGATCTGCACGTACTTGCCGACCATGGCGATGTTGACCTGCGCCTCGGTATTGATCTTCGAATTGACCACCTGCCGCCACTCCGACAGGTCCGCCGGCCGCGCCTCCAGCCGCAGCTTGTCGACCACGATGTCATCGAGCCTCTGCTCGTGCAGCAGCATCGGAATGCGATAGATGTCGTCGGCATCGACCGCCGAAATGACCGCCCGCTCCTCGACGTTGGTGAACAGCGCGATCTTGCGCCGCTGCTCGTCCGGCAGCGCCAGCCGGCTGCGGCACAGGAGGATGTCCGGCTGGATGCCGATGCCGCGCAATTCCTTCACCGAGTGCTGGGTCGGCTTGGTCTTGATCTCCCCCGAAGGTCCCACGCCGGGCACCAGCGTGAGGTGCATATAAACAACATTGTTGCGTCCAAGCTCCACGCCCAGCTGGCGAATGGCTTCGAGGAACGGCAGCGATTCGATGTCGCCCACCGTGCCGCCGATCTCCACCATGCACACGTCCGCGTCGCCGGCACCGAGGCGGATGCTGCGCTTGATCTCATCGGTGATGTGCGGAATCACCTGCACGGTCGCGCCCAGATAGTCGCCGCGCCGCTCGCGCGCAATCACCCGCTCGTAGATGCGCCCGGTGGTGAAATTGCTGTGCCGGCCGGTGGTGGTGCGCACGAAGCGCTCGTAGTGACCGAGGTCGAGGTCGGTCTCAGTGCCATCGTGGGTGACGAACACTTCCCCGTGCTGGAACGGGCTCATCGTGCCCGGATCGACGTTGATGTACGGATCGAGCTTCATCATCGCGACCTTGAGCCCGCGGGCCTCGAGGATCGCGCCCAATGAAGCGGAGGCGATGCCTTTCCCCAAAGAGGAAACCACACCGCCGGTCACGAAAACGAAACGGGTCATCTTGGAGTACCGCCGAAAGCCCAAATCCCGAGACTCTCGTCGAAAAACGGCGGCAAACGAAGCACGTCAGGATTTGTCAATCCCGTCGTCCACCCAGCCGCTGCGCCGAAGTTTTCGACGGGCCGCCAAGTTACCAGAACATTCGTTTCAAAGCGAGAAGAGAGAGGTCGGAAAATTTTCCACGGCGGCCGCGCGCCGACCGGGGGCTTACTCGCGAACGACTACGCGATTGCGGACGGCTTTCTTCGCCTCATAGAGCGCTTTGTCGACCCGCTCGATCATTTCCAGCAGACCGCGCGGCGCGCCTCGGCCTGACGCCTCTCGTACCGGCGTCAGGCCCGCTCATTGCCGCCCTCTTCAGCCGCCGACGCCACGGCTTTCTCCGCATCCGTGCCGAGAAAGCGGTCGAGGCACGCTTCGAGGGTGTCGAAGTCGATCGGCTTGGACAAATGATCGTCCATGCCGGCCGCCTTGCATTCCGCCTGCGCGCCCTGCATCGCATGGGCGGTGAGCGCGACGATCGGAATGCGCGTTCCGGCCGGCTCGCGGCTGCGGATCTCGCGCGTGGCCGCGTAACCGTCCAGCTCCGGCATCTGGCAGTCCATCAAGATGAGATCATAGCGCCCCGTCTCCCATGCATTGACCGCCTGGCGGCCGTCGGCGACCGCATCGACGCGGTAGCCGAGCTTCTCGAGCGTCCGATAGGCGACTTTCTGGTTGACGACGTTGTCCTCGGCCAGAAGGATGCGCCGTTTGTCGCGGCCGCGGGCCGCGCGCAGCTGGTGGCGGGTCACGATCGGCTGCGTGTGCGCACGCCAGTCATCGGCGGTGCCGGAGAGGACCAGCTGCAGACAGTCGGTCAGGTCGCGCCGCGTCACGGGCTTGAGCAGGTAACCGGCAAAGCCCAGCTCCGCGAACCTTTGTCCTTCGCCACGCTGTCCCGAGGACGTGAGCAGGACCAGTCGCGTCGAGTTCAGCTGCGAGTCCGTGTTGATGCGCCGGCCAAGTTCGGCGCCATCGCAGCCGGGCATCTGATGATCGAGCAGGGCGACCTCGAACGGCTCGCCAGCTTCCTGGGCGCGGCGCATGACCTGCAGAGCCTCGTCGGCCGAGCGGGTGCACACCGCATCGATCTTGCAGCGGAGCAGCTGGTTCGCGAGAACCTTGAGATTGGTGGCATTGTCATCGACCATCAGCACCCGCTGTCCCGCCAGCCTGGCAAACAGCTGGCGCGAAGGTTCGCTGCCGATGGTGGCGACGCTCGCGCGGTCGAATCGCGCGGTGAACCAGAACGTCGAGCCCGCGCCTTCGTGGCTCGACACACCGGCCTCACCGCCCATCAGCCGCGCCAGGCGCTGGACGATGGACAGCCCCAGTCCGCTGCCGCCGTACTGACGTGTGGTCGAGGCGTCCACCTGAGTGAACGGCGCGAACAATGCGCTCAGGCGGTCGGCGGGGATGCCGATGCCGGTGTCCCGGACCTCGAAGCGCACGAGCGTCCCGCCTTCGCCATTCTCCAGCGCCCGGACCTCGATCGCGATCTCGCCCTGGTGGGTGAACTTCACGGCGTTGCCGCAGAGATTGACCAGCACTTGACGCAGCCGTCCTGGATCGCCGAGCACGCGGTCCGGCACCTTCGGGTCGATGAACGCAGTGATCTCCAGGCCCTTGGCGTGCGCCTGGATGCTCATCAGCCGGGCGACGTCCTCGACCGTGTCGCGCAGGTCCATGTCGATGCGCTCGAGATCGAGCTTGCCGGCTTCGATCTTGGAGAAATCGAGGATGTCGTTGATCACGGTCAGGAGCGCCGTCGCGCTGTCGCGAATGGTCTTCGCGTAGTCGCGCTGCGTGGCGCTGAGCTGGGTATCGAGCAGCAGCTCCGTCATGCCGATCACGCCGTTCATCGGGGTGCGGATCTCGTGGCTCATGTTGGCCAGGAACTCGCTCTTGGCTTTGTTGGCCACGAGGGCGCTGGCAGCCATCTGGTTGGCGCGCCCGGTGGCCGCGGCCAGCTCCGCCTGCACCTGCTTGCGCTCGGCGATCTCCTGCTCGAGCTGCATATTGGCCTTTTGCAGCGTCAAGGTACTGGGTACGCGCAGCGCGGCCGGTACGAGCTTCACCAGCAGTATCGCCGTCGGCACCGAGGCCAGCGCAGTCACCGCCTTGATGACGCCGCTCAGCCAATACAGCGGATACCAGATCGCCACGATCTCCATCACGTGCGTCAGTGCGCAGGCCACGATGAAGACCGCGAAGCACACGAACATCCAGTTGAATTCCAGGTCCTTCCGGCGGCGCACGAAGTAGATCAGGGTGAAGGGAATGGAGAAGTACGCCAGCGTGATCAGCGCATCGGAGGTGATGTGCAGCCACAGGATTCCCGGCTCCCACAGATAGCAATGGCCGTGCGGCATGAAGCCGTCTCCCGTGAAGAACTGCTTGATCGCCTCCAACATGGCATGCACCTCCTTAAACGCCGCCTCTACGGGGCCAGCGGCCGCCGTATGCGGGTTATCCATTGCCGTTTGCCGTTGCGGGCCCGGGATCCACCCGGGAGAAAACCTGCAGAACCCTGAATGGGTTCATCGGCAGAGCCCGTAAGGTCTTGAGAATCCAGGGATTCGGATTGGCCTCGAATGCAATGAATGCCATCGGGCTAGGGGATTCCCCTACTCGGGGCGGCTGCGCAGTTCCCTTAAAGGTCCCGCGCGTCCCTCCGATATATCTTCCTCGACACTGGGGGAATGTATGTCAGCACGCCCGGCGACGGCGGATAGGAACGAGCCACTCCAGAGCGCGGCGGAGAGCCTCCGGCCGCAGCTCGGCCGGATCGTGATCATCGCGGATGACTATCAGTTTCTCGACACCACGCACGTCGGCGGGCCGGCCTCGCCGCACGAGTGGGTCATCCCCCGGTCCCGGGAACACTTCGTCGAGCTTACCGAGCCGCCTCCCGTGGCCGTGGTCGTCGATCTCGGTGCGCGCTCGCTCGATCCCATTGAAATCCTCTACCTGCTCGGCGCGCTGTCGCTCAAGACCAAAGTGGTGCTGCTGAGCGGCGCGGACGCGAAGATGCTGGCCAACGCGCGCAGCATCGGGGCCACCGTCTCGCTCGATATCGCCGGCACGCTCCCGCGGCCGCTGGCGATGGATGCGCTCCTGCGCCTGCTGGCCCAACATGCCCAGGCGGAAGTGACCATCGGGGCCGAAGAGCTGGAGCTGGCGCTGCTCGAGCAGCAATTCCTGCTGCACTACCAGCCGATCGCCGCTCGCATCGCGGGCGGCTGGACGATGCGCGCCGTCGAAGCGCTGGTGCGCTGGCAACATCCGCGCCACGGCCTGTTGTATCCGGGCCAGTTCCTCGGCGCCGTGCGGTCGGCGCGCCTGATGACCGCGCTGACCGATTTCGTGATGACCGAGGCCATCCAGCAGGCCGGCCAGTGGCAGCGCCAGAACCTCGACCTGGCGATCGCCGTGAACCTCGAGCCGCGCCTGGTGCGCGATGTGGGCTTCGCCGAACGCCTCGTGCGCCTGCTGCACCAGCACGGAGTGCCGCCGCACCGGTTCGGGCTGGAAGTCATCGAGAGCGCCTCGGCCCGCGATCGCGAATTCCTGGCGCACGCGATGGACGAAGTTCGCGCGCAGGGCATCGGCCTGTCGCTGGACGATTTCGGCACCGGCAATTCCTCGCTCATGGAGCTGCACCGCCTGCCGTTCACCGAACTCAAGATCGACCGCTCGCTGATCCACGAGGTCGTGCGCTCGCCCAAGGCCGCGACGATCGTCAAGGGCACGATCGACCTGGCGCATCGTTTGTCCCTGCGGGTCTGCGCGGAGGGCGTGGAGACCGCGGATACCTTCGCGTTCCTCGACTCGGCCGGCTGCGATGCCATGCAGGGCGTGTTCATTGCCAAACCGGCTTCTGCCGCCGCCGTCGAGACGCTGCAGTTGGAGCTTCGGGCGCCCGTCACGCCACCCCCCGCGTAACACCCGCGCCCCACCACGGAAGTTGTCCAATGAGACGAGCGCATCGACGCCTCGCTCAATGACTCGCCTCGAGCCGGCTCACTTGGCTACGCGGCCGCTTCCTTGTCCTCTCCATTCGCCCGTCGCTGAGGCAGCAGCTGCTCGCGCAGCACCCGTTCGATTTCCCGTGCCGTCTCCGGGTGCTGCTGCAGAAACGCCCGCGCATTTTCCTTCCCCTGCCCGATGCGTTCGCCCTTGTAGCTGTACCAGCTGCCGCTCTTCTCCAGCACCGCATGGCGGCAGCCGATCTCGATGATCTCGCCTTCGCGGGAAATGCCCGCGCCATAGAGGATCTCGAACTGCGCCTCGCGGAACGGCGGCGCGACTTTGTTCTTGACGACTTTCACGCGCGTCTCGCTGCCGATGGTCTCCTCGCCATTTTTGATCGCGCCCGTGCGGCGGATGTCCAGACGGACGGACGCGTAGAACTTCAGCGCGTTGCCGCCGGTGGTGGTCTCCGGATTCCCGTAGACGACGCCGATCTTCATGCGCAGCTGGTTGATGAAGACGACCAGCGCGTTGGTGCGCTTGATATTGCCGGTGAGCTTGCGCAGCGCCTGGGACATCAGCCGCGCGTGCAGCCCCATCTGCATCTCACCCATCTCCCCTTCGATCTCCGCGCGCGGCGTGAGCGCGGCCACCGAATCGACGACGACGATATCCACCGCGCCCGAGCGCACGAGCATGTCCGTGATCTCCAGCGCCTGCTCGCCGGTGTCGGGTTGGGAGACGAGCAGATCGTCGAGTTTCACGCCGAGCTTGCGTGCGTATACCGGATCGAGCGCGTGCTCGGCATCGACGAAGGCCGCGGTGCCGCCGCCACTTTGCACTTGCGCGATCGCCTGGAGCGTCAGCGTGGTCTTGCCGGAGGATTCCGGTCCGAAGATCTCCACCACCCGCCCGCGGGGCAGGCCTCCCACGCCGATCGCCAGGTCGAGGCCGAGCGAGCCGGTGGAGACGGTCTCCACGTCGCCGATCGCGGCCTCATCGCCGAGGCACATGACCGCGCCCTTGCCGAATTGCTTTTCGATCTGACCGAGCGTCGCGGTCAGCGCCTTGTAGCGGTTCTCATCCATGGAGCTTCTCCGAGGCGGCCCGCGGGACTAGCGCGGACCGCGCGATTCGAATGTTTCGGTGATCAGGGGCTCGCGCTCGCCATCCAGGTCCCGCGGATCGCAGTCGGCGAACGAAGGCGCGTCCCACAGGCCGGTGACGTCGAGGTCATCGTCGTCGTCCTCTTCGTCATCCGGACCGCTGCGGTGCGTCAGCTCATGGGGAATCGGGGTCATGACAGCCTCCTTGTGTCTCAATGCCGCGCAGATTTCGACGGCGCGCAGCTACGATAGCACCGGGCGGAGCGCCCTAGGACCCCGACAGGCTACGTGTTCGACCCCATCCAAGCCGCGCAGAATCGCTACTGCTCAGGAAGCATCGGCGTGGAGCGCGCGCAGATAGAGCCGGCCGCGGCGGCGCGCGATCTCGGCCGCGCCCCAGGCCACTCTGGGCGCGGCATCGATACGCGACTCCAGCATCTGCCGCAGGATGTCGTGCAGCTTCACCGTGGATGGCGGCGGGAAGCCGCTCGCGCGGATCCAGAATCGCAATAGATTGCGCGCGCGCGGCGGGGCCAGCTCGCGCAGCTTTTCCAGCGAGAGGCCCCCGTCTTCGACCGCTCCGGCCAGATCGATGCGCGCGAGATCATCCAGCAGAGACTGCGCCTCGGCGAGGTGCCGCGCGGTGCGTGCAACGGTCCCGGCGGCGCCCGGCCAGCGCTCGCGCAGGACCGGCAGGACGCGATGGCGCAGATAGTTGCGATCGTATCGAACGTCCGTATTGCTGGAATCCTCCACCCAGGACAGTCCCGCGGCGCGGACCAGCTCTTCCAACACCGCGCGCGCGATTCCCAACAAAGGTCGCAGGTGGCGCCCGCGGCCGAACGGCGCATCTTCGGGCATGGCGGCGAGTCCCGCGACGCCGGCGCCGCGCAGCAATTGCAGCAGCACCGTTTCGAGCTGGTCTTCCTGATGATGCGCGGTGAGCAGCATTTCGTCCTCGGCCAACCGGGACTCGAGCGCCCGGTAGCGCGCGGCGCGCGCCGCCGCCTCGGGCGAAACTCCCGCGCCCGGCGCGACGTGGATATCGATGACCTCGAGTGTCACGGCAAGGCTCGAGGCAACGGCGCGGCAATGATCCGCCCAGGCGTCCGCCTGCGGCAGCAGATGATGATTGACGTGGACCGCGCGCACTTGCATCAGCGGAGTGCGCTCGCGCAATTGCGTCATGGCATACAGCAACGCCGTGGAATCCAGCCCGCCGCTGAAGGCGACGCAGTACCGGGCGCGGTCGGGCCGGGCGACCGAACGCCCGAGGGCAGCGTTAATTTCCTGAATACACACCGAAGGAGTTCAGCCGCTTCATGCGTCCCTCCAGCAGCCGTTCGAGCGGCAGCGCCTGCAGGTCGCCCAGCGTGCGCACCAGCGCTTCTTTCAGCGTCTCGACCATGACGCCCTGGTCGCGATGCGCGCCTCCCAAAGGCTCGCGCACGATCTCATCCACCAGTCCCAGCTTGTCCAGGCGATCGGCCGTCAGGCCCATCGCCTCGGCCGCCAGCTCCTTCTTGTCGGCGCTGCGCCACAGGATCGAAGCGCAGCCCTCGGGCGAGATCACCGAATAGACGCCGTACTGGAGCATCAACAAACGATCGCAGACCCCGACCGCCAGCGCCCCGCCCGAGCCGCCCTCGCCGATCACGGTGCTGATGACCGGAATCTCCAGGCGGCTCATCTCGAACAGGTTGCGCGCGATCGCCTCGCTTTGTCCGCGCTCCTCCGAGCCCACGCCCGGATAAGCGCCGGGCGTGTCGATGAGGGTGACCAGCGGCAGGCGAAAACGCTCGGCCAGCTTCATCAGGCGCAGCGCCTTTCGATATCCCTCCGGCTTGGGCATGCCGTAGTTGCGCCGCACGCGCTCCTTCGTATCGCGTCCCTTCTGATGGCCGATCACCATGACGGCGCGGCCCTCCAGGCGCGCCGGGCCCCCCACGATAGCCATGTCGTCGCCGTACATCCGGTCGCCGTGCAGCTCGTGGAAGTCGGTGAACATCTGATTGATGTAATCGAGCGCGTACGGCCGCTGCGGATGGCGCGCGAGCTGGGTGATCTGCCAGGGCGTGAGGTTGGCGAAGATGCTCGTGGTGAGCACCCTGCTCTTGGCTTTGAGGCGCGCGATTTCCTCGCCGATGTTGATCTCGGTGTCGGAGCCCAGGAATTTCAGCTCGTCGATCTTGGCTTCGAGCTCGGCGATGGGCTGTTCGAAATCCAGGAAGTTCAGGTCCATGTTAAAGGATAGTGGAAATCGTAACTGAGGTCGGTGGGGAGATTTGTCCGGCCAAGTTACCCACAGTTTAAGGGAGGGATTCCCCATAAACTGTGGATAACTTGGCCGGACAAATCTCCACACTGACGGTGGTACCAATCTTTGATTCGGATGAAAACGCTCTCCAGACTATAAAGACCCTCGAACTCACTCCAGACCTGCCTCTAAGGTCAACCGCGAACCTTTCTGCGCCATTTTGGGCGATGGAGTTATCCACAGTTTATGGGGAATCCCTCCCTTAAACTGTGGGTAACTCCATCGCCCAAAATGGCGCCCACGGCCTGCAGCCTCGCATTGCATGTCAGTGACTGGTGAATTCAGCTCCGCCACTCGGCGCTGAGCTCTTTGCCGTCGGCCCATACAGCACCCGCAGCGAGTCGCGTCCCACCAAGTTGCCGAGTTTCTCGATGAGCTGCGGCGACGGCGTCACCGCCCACTGCTCGTCGAGAACCAGCGTCCCGCCCGCGCCGGCGCCCGCGTACTTCACCATGACGTTGCAATCGCCCCCTACGAACGGCTTCAGCAGCTCCGCCAGCCTGGACACCGCCGTCGAACCCGCCAGCGACTGCGGCCAGAGGATCACCAGGCGGCGGGCCTGCTGCTCGCGCGCGCGCGCGATATCGATCGCGCTCTTCGCGTTGATGCGCCAGGCCTCGATGAAATCGTCGTAGCGCAGCTGCCCCTCGACGACCACGATGGCGTCCTTGACCAGGATGCTGCGGTGTTTCTGGTAGATCTCGTCGAAGAACGTGGCTTCCATGCGCCCGCTGCGGTCCTCGAGGATGACGGTCGTACGGTTGTTGCGCTTGCGGATCTCCCACACCAGCCCCGCCACCGTGACCGTGCGGCCCGGTTGCCAGCGGCCGCTTTCGGTCGTCACGGTGGGCTTGGCGCTGGAGGACAGGTCGGCCAGGCGCCCGTGGGTGAGGAAGCGCAGCTCGTGCTCGTACTCGGACACGGGATGGCCGCTGAGATAGAGGCCGAGCGTTTCGCGTTCGCCCGCCAGCCGCTGCGCCTGGGGCCACTCCGGCAACTCCCGGCTCTTCTCCTGCGGGGCGGCGGATGGAGCCGGCGGCGCGGCCGACAAACCAAACAGGTCGACCTGACCGGTGGAGATGGCGCGCGTGTTCTGCTCGCCCAGCTGCATGGCCGCTCCGAGCCGCGACATCAACGTGTTGCGCGTATGGCCGAGGGAGTCGAAGCTGCCGGAGCGGATCAGCGCCTCGAGCACTCGTTTGTTGACCTTGTTGAGGTCGAGGCGGCGGCAGAAATCCTCCAGGCTCGCGTACGGGCCGTGGCGGGCGCGCTCCTCGGCGATAGCCTCGGCCGCCGACTGGCCCACGCCTTTGATCGCGCCGAGGCCGTAGCGCAGCGCGCGCGGCCCGCTGACCGCGAAGCGGAAGACGGAGGCATTGACGTCGGGCGGCGCCACTTCGATGCCGAGCTCGCGGCACTCGTCGACGAAGATCACCACCTTGTCGGTGCGATCCATGTCCGAGGACAGCACCGCGGCCATGAAGGCTTCCGGATAGTGCGCCTTGAGCCAGGCCGTCTGGTACGACAGCAGCGCATAGGCCGCCGAGTGCGACTTGTTGAAGCCGTAGCCGGCGAATTTCTCCATCAGGTCGAAGATGTGCTCGGCGCGGCGCGCCTCCACGCCGCGCTCGACCGCGCCCTGCACGAAGATCGAGCGCTGCTGGGCCATCTCCTCGGCCTTCTTCTTGCCCATCGCGCGGCGCAACAGGTCCGCGCCGCCGAGCGTGTACCCGGCCAGCACCTGCGCGATCTGCATCACCTGCTCCTGATACAGGATGACGCCGTAAGTCGGGTACAGCACCGGCTGGAGCGAAGGATGCAGGTAGTCGATCGGGCCGTCGATGCGGCCATGCTTGCGGGCGATGAAGTCGTCCACCATGCCCGATTGCAGCGGGCCGGGGCGGAACAGCGCCACGAGCGCGACGATGTCCTCGAAGCGGTCCGGCTGCAGCCGCTTGATCAGGTCCTTCATGCCGCGCGATTCGAGCTGGAACACCGCGTTGGTTTGTTGGCGCTTGAGCAGCGCGAAGGTGGCGGCGTCGTCCAGCGGGATCGCGGTGATGTCGAGCGGGCCCTCGCCCTGCGCGGCGCGCTGGCCGTTGATGATGCCCACCGCCCAGTCGATGATCGTGAGGGTGCGCAGGCCGAGGAAGTCGAACTTGACCAGGCCCGCCGCTTCCACGTCGTCCTTGTCGAACTGCGTGACCGCGCTGGCGCTGCCCTCTTCACAGTAGAGCGGCGCGAAGTCGGTGAGCACCGATGGGGCGATCACCACGCCGCCCGCGTGCGTGCCCGCATTGCGCGTGAGGCCTTCCAGGGATTTCGCCAGATCGATCAGCTCGCGGACTTCCTCTTCCTCCCCGTACAGGCGCTTGAGCTCCGGCTCGTCGGCCAGCGCCTTGTCGAGGGTGATGCCGAGCTCGAAGGGAATCAGCTTGGCGATCCGGTCGCAGAACCCATAGCTCATGCCGAGCACGCGCCCGGCATCGCGCACCACCGCCTTGGCGGCCATGGTGCCGTAGGTGATGATCTGCGATACGCGCTCGCGCCCGTATTTCTGCGCGACGTAGCCGATCACGCGGTCGCGCCCTTCCATGCAGAAGTCGACGTCGAAGTCCGGCATCGAGACGCGCTCGGGGTTGAGGAAGCGCTCGAACAGCAGGTCGTACTGCAGCGGGTCCAGATCGGTGATGCCGAGCGACCATGCCACCAGCGAGCCGGCGCCGGAGCCGCGGCCCGGACCGACGGGCACGCCGTTCTCGCGCGCCCAGCGGATGAAATCCGCCACGATCAGGAAGTAGCCGGCGAAGCCCATGCTGCAGATCACTTCCAGCTCGATGTCGAGCCTCTGCACGTACTTCGGCCGGTCCCGCGCGGCGGTTTTCTCCGCAGCGTCGTTGGCAGCAGCCGGCTTGGCTTCGATGGCCGCGATCCGCCGTTCCAGCCCCGCGCGAGCCTCGGTGCGCAGGTATTGCGCGGTCGTCATGCCCTCCGGCACCGGATATTCGGGCAGCTTCGATTCCCCCAGCCGCAGCTCGAGACTGCAGCGGCGCGCAATCTGCACCGAATTCTCCAGCGCCTCCGGCAGATCGTCGAACAGCGCGGCCATCTCCTGCGCGCTGCGCAGGTACTGCTGATCGGTGTACCGCCGGGGGCGCGCCGGGTCGCCCAGCAGCGTACCGTCCTGGATGCACACGCGCGCCTCGTGAGATTCGAAGTCCGCGCGCCGCAGGAACCGCACGTCGTTGGTTGCGACCACCGGCGCGGGACACTGCTCGATCAGATCGAGCACCGCGCCGATGTGGTCCTCGTCGTACGGCCGGCCCACGCGCTGGATCTCAAGGTAGAAGCGATCGCCGAACAGCGCGAGCCAGCGCTCCAGCGCCTGGCGGGCCTGCGCCGGGTGATTGTTCATCAATGCCTGGCCGATATCGCCGGCGTGTGCACCCGACAACGCCAGCAGGCCCCGTGTGGTCTGCGGTGTGAGCCAGTCGCGCTCGATCATCGCCACGCCGCGGCGCTGGCCCTGCAGGTACGCCTTGGTGATCAGCTCCGTGAGATTACGGTAGCCCTCGAGGTTCTGGCACAGCAGGGTCAGGCGGGGCGGCTCGAGGCGGTCCTGGGATTGGCGCTCCTCGCGCAGCCGCAGGTCCACGCCGACGAGGGGCTTCACGCCGCGCTTCTGCGCGGCGCGATAGAACTTCACCATCGCGAAGAGGTTGCACTCGTCGGTGAGCGCGACGGCCGGCATGCCGCCTTCGGCCACCGCGTCCATCAGCTCCGGCACGCGCACCGTGCCATCGAGCAGCGAATACTCCGTGTGCAGCCGCAGATGAACGAAGGCGGTCATGCGGCGAACAGCGCCGGATCTTCTTCGGCGAGCTGCACCGGCTCGAACGAGCGCCGGTGCAGCGGGCAGCGGCCATGCCGGTCGAGCGCCGATTTGTGCTCGGGCGTCGCATACCCTTTGTGGGCCGCAAAACCATAGAGCGGATAGCGCTCGTGCAGCCGGCGCATCCACGCGTCGCGGTAGGTCTTCGCGAGGATCGAGGCGGCGCTGATGGCGGGCACCGAAGCATCCCCCTGGATGACCGCTTTCATCGGGCAACCCATCAGCACGCCTTCGAGCGATGGACAGCGGTTACCGTCCACCTTGATGAGGTCCGGGCAGATGCGCAGGCCTGACAGCGCGCGCCGCATGGCCAGGAAGGTGGCTTGATAGATGTTGATGGCGTCGATCTCCTCGCGATCCGCCCACGCGATCGACCAGGCCAGTGCGCGCTCGCGGATCAGTCCCGCCAGTCGCTCGCGCTCCCCGGGCTCCAGCACCTTGGAGTCCGCCAGGCCGCGGACCGGCCGGCGGGGATCGAGGATGACGGCGGCCGCGACCACCGGCCCGGCCAGCGGACCACGCCCGGCCTCATCGACGCCGGCCAGGCGTTTTCGGCCCGCGCTGCCCCGCTGCGAGGAGCGGGCCGGGACGAGGAGTCGATGACTGCCAAACATCGCGCGGCCCGCTACCCATCGCCCTGCGGACGGGGCTGGCGCAGGAGTTCCAGGACCGCTTCGGCCGCGCGCGCGTCGGCGTTGCGCCTCAGGTCGTGGTGAATTTTCGTGAACGTCCCCATCAGCTCCCGACGCAGCGGTTGATTTTCGAGTTGTTCCAGCATCGCCTCGCCCAAAGCCTGCGCCGTGACCTGCTCCTGCGCCAGCTCCGGAACGAGCCTGCGGCCCGCGAGCAGGTTCGGATGCGAAAAGAACGGCGCCTTCATCACGTCGAACTGCCGTACCAGCCAGGCCGTCAGCGGGTGGATCCGGTAGGCGACCACCATCGGCCGCTTGCTCAACGCCGCCTCCAGCGTGGCCGTGCCGGAGGCTACCAGCACTGCGTCCGCCGCCGCTAGTGCCAGTTGAGCTTGACCTTCGTACAGCGCCACCGATACGCCGGGCGCGTGGCGCGCAAGCATTCCGGCGAACATCGCATGCGCCTTGGAATTGGCCATCGGCGCGACGATCCGCACGTCGGGGCGGCGCTCGTGCAACCACCGTGCCGTGCGCGCGAAGTCCGGACCCAGGCGCTTGATCTCGCCGCGCCGGCTGCCCGGGAGAATCGCCACGACCGCCCCGGCGCCCAGGCTCAATCGGCGGCGCGCTTCGGCTTGATCGGGCTCGAGTGGAATCTGGTCGGCGAGCGGATGACCGACGAAGGCCGTGCGCACGCCGGCGGAGGCGTACAGCTCCTCCTCGAACGGCAGCAGGCACAGCACCAGGTCGACAGCCTTGCCGATGCCGTGGACACGATCGCGCCGCCAGGCCCAGACCTGGGGACTGACGTACTGCACCGTGCGCATGCCGCGATCGTGCAGGCGGCGCGCAAGACCGAGATTGAATTCGGGGGAGTCGATGCCGATGAACACATCAGGCTGCGCGGCCTGGAAGCGCTCGAGCAGCTGCCGGCGCAAGGCGAACAAACCAGGCAGGTGCGTCAGGACTTCGAAGAAGCCCATGACGGCCAGCCGCTCGCTGGGCTGCCACACGGTGCAGCCCGCGGCGGCCATCGCCGGACCGGCGACGCCGAAAAATTGCGCATCAGGCATACGGCGGCGCAGCTCGCGGATGAGGCCGGCGCCGAGCTGATCGCCGGAATGCTCGCCCGCCACCACCGCTATTTTCATATATAGCGAGGGTTCGGACATCCTGCCCGACGACGTCCAGGGATGGACGGAATGTCGCGGGAAGCAGGATGCTGGAGCGGCCCTCGCAAGAGGCGAGCAAAAAACGGGGTTATGTCCAGGATGGACGGTATGTCGCGGTAGGCATGGATGCCGGGAGCGACTTTTGCTCGCCTGCGCCACCTGCGGCGGCGGGGGCACGTCCATGTGCCCCGAGCGGTTCTTGACGTCAGCTTCATCGGGGCTATCTCGCGATGCCGCGCTCGCTGCGCTCGATGAATTCTACGAAGATGCGGATCTCGGGCTGGGTCCGGGCCAGTTCCTTGAGCTTGTCCACCGCCTCGGCGAGCTTCAGGCCGGAGCGGTACAGCACACGGAAGGCGTTGCGGATATTGCGGATCTGCTCGGGCGTGAAGCCGCGGCGCTGCAACCCGATCTCGTTGACGATGCGCGGCACGGCGGGCCGGCCTTCTGCCGTCACGTATGGCGGAATGTCGTAAGTGGCCGCGGTATTGTTTGCCAGGAAGGCGTGTGAGCCGACCTTGCAGAACTGGTGCACGCCGGAATACGCCGACAGGTTCACCCAGTCGCCCAGCTCGACATGGCCGGCGAGCCCGACCGTGTTTGACAGCACGCAATGATTGCCCACCACGCAGTCGTGGCCCACGTGTGAATACGCCAGGAACATGTTGTCCGAGCCGATGCGCGTGACGCCTTTGTCCTTGGTCGTGCCGCGATGGACGGTCACGCATTCCCGAAAAATGTTGCGGTCGCCGATTTCCAGGCGCGTGGGCTCGCCTTTGTAACTGAGGTCCTGCGGGCCCTCGCCGATGGAGGCGAACTGGAACACGCGGTTGTCGCGCCCCATGACCGTGGGGCCGTTCACCACCGCGTGCGGCCCGATGCGGCATCCGGGCCCGATCTCTACGTCCGCTCCAATGATCGCGAAGGGGCCGACCTCCACATCGGCGGCAATCCTGGCGCTTGGATCGACGACCGCGCGGCTGTCGATGCGCGTCACGATCGGGTTCCCGAGACGTTGTTCGCCGCGGCCTTGGCTTCCGGCGTGACCATCATCTCCGCGCTGCACGCCTCCTGCCCGTTGACTTCCGCCACGGTGCTGAAACACCAGATGCCCTTCACGGAACGCTTGAGCTGCGCCTTGAGGATGAGCTGATCGCCCGGCTCCACCGGCCGCCGGAAGCGCGCCTTGTCGATGCCCACGAAGAAGAACCGGCTGCCTTCGTCCGGCACGATGCCGGCGGTGACGAAGGCGAGGATGCCGGCCGCCTGGGCGAGCGCCTCGAGGATCATCACGCCGGGCATCAGGGGACGGCGCGGAAAGTGGCCGGTGAAGAACGGCTCGTTCACGGTGACGTTCTTCACCGCCGTGATGGTCTTGCCCGCCTCGCACTCGAGCACCCGGTCCACGAGCAGGAACGGATAGCGATGCGGGAGCTGGCGCATCACGCCCATGATGTCCATGAATGGCTTGTCGGTCCGATTCTCAGTCTGCATCGCCGCCCTCGTCTGAAGTTTCCGCGCCCGGGCCTGAAGGACCTGGGCCTCCCCGGCGCGCGTCCGCCGAGTCCAGCCGCCGCACCCGCGCCACGATGCGCCGCCAGCGCCGCGCCTCCTCGGCCGGCCAGCCGCTCGAATACACGCCGGGCACGCGGATCGAGTGAGAGATCAGCGTCAGCCCGGTGATATGCACGTCGTCGCAGATCGTCAGGTGGCCCGCGATGCCCACCATCCCGCCAATGATGCAACGGCGGCCGATGGTCGTGCTACCGGACACGCCGCTGCAGCCGGCCATGACCGTCAGCTCGCCGATGCGCACGTTGTGCCCGATCTGGATCTGGTTGTCGAGCTTCACGCCCGCCTCGATCACGGTGTCCTCGATGGCCCCGCAGTCGATCGTGGTGTTCGCGCCGATCTCCACGTCATCGCCCACCTGCACGCTCCCGAGCTGCGGCACCTTGACCCAGGCCTCAGGCTCGCGCGCAAAGCCGAAACCATCCGAGCCGATCACCGCGCCCGGATGCACGATGACGCGCGCGCCGATCCGCGCGCGGCGGCAAAGCGTGACCGAAGCCACCAGACGGGTGTCGTCGCCGACTGCCGCGCCCTGCATCAGCACGCAGCGCGGTCCGATAACGGCCCGCTCGCCGACGTGCACGCCCGCTTCGATCATTGCGCCGGGGCCGATGCTGGCGCCCGGCGCGATGCTGGCACTGCCGTCGACCCAGGCGGCGGGATGAACGCCGGGCGCGGCGGCCGGCAGCGGGTGAAGCTCCGCGGCGATGCGCGCGTACGCGGCATAAGGATTCGAACAAACGAGAGCGGCCACGGGACATTCCGCCGCGAACCTGGGCTCCAGCACGACGGCGCCGGCGCGGGTGGCGGCGAGCTGGCGGCGATACTTGAGGTTGGCGAGGAAGCTGATCGAGCGCGGCGAGGCGTTCTGCAGCGTCGCGACGGAGTCGACCTCGTGATCGGGGTCGCCGATCAGCTCACAGCCGAAGCGGACGGCGAGAGTGGCTAAAGTAGGCATCCGGAGATTGTACTCAGTGTCAGGTGGGTTTGGCCGGCCGAAGTTACCCACAGTTTATGTCCAGGGATGGACGGTATTGCCGCGCGAGGCAGGATGCCGGAGCGGCTAAGGGAGGCGATTCCCCATAAACTGTGGATAACTTCGACCGGCCAAACCCAGCTTGTGGAACGCGCAAACCTCGACTCTTGGTTTGTTCGAGCGGAGCACGCCCTCTTAAGAAGAGCCGGTATCAGGCCTATCAAGGGAATGGGGGGCGACGGAAGTTACCCACAGTTTAAGGGAGGCGATTCCCCATAAACTGTGGATAACTTCCGTCGCCCCCCATTCCCCACCACAGTCCCTCTTAGAAGTCTCTCTCAAAGACCTTCGTTACTTCGTAGTCGCCGGTTTCGCCGGCGCCGGCGTCTTCGACTTGCTTTCCAGCGCCGCCAGCACCGCCGACGTCACGTTGATCGCATCTTTGGCGAACAGCACGCCGTCGCCGAGCACCAGGTCGAAGCCCTGCGCCTTCGCGTAAGTCTGGATCTCGCCGAGGAGCGTGCGCTGCATGCGCCCGATCTCTTCGTTCTGGCGCACGTTCAGGTCTTCCTGGAATTCGTTGACCTTGCGTTGCAGGTCCCGCTGCCCCTCGCGCAGGTCGCGCTCCGCCTTGCCGCGCTCGGCTTCGGACATCACCGCGCTGTCGCGCTCGAATTTCTCCTGGCGGGCCTTGAACTCCTTCTGCTGAGTCTCGAGCTCGCGCTTGCGCGGCGCGAACTCGTCCTCGATGGCGCGCGTCGCGGCGCGCGCCTGGGGCGAATCCTCCATCAGCTGGCGCACGTTCACCACGCCGATTTTCAGCTCCGCGGCCTGCAGCGGCATCGCGGTGGCGGCCGCCAGCGCGGCCAGCACGGTCCCAATCAGTAATTTCACGGCTTTATTGCGCATCGGACTTCTATCCTCTATCTCTAATCGATCTGGCTCTAAAATCACTCGGGTTCATCGTTCCGGCTTTTGGAAATCGTTCTTGTCATCGTACCGCCGGCAGCTGGCCGCCCGGCATGTCCGGGCGATCCTGCCGGCCGATCGGTCGGACCGGCCGGCACATCCCCGCCCGCGGATACGGGCGGCACGTATCATAAACCGCCCCTGTCCCGGACGCCTGTAGTTCTCGGCCGCAGGCGCCGGGAGCGCTGCGGACCGCCGGTAGAGGGCGGCTAATTGGCAGCGTCGTCAAAAGGCAGCATCGCCGTTGCCGATGCACTAGCATCGACGAGGGCGAGCGTCTGGGTCGTGCCATTGGCCAGCTGTATGGGCACCGGGCCCAGCACCGTGCTCTGCGATCCGGTGACCGCGAAATAGATGTCGTAATTGCCCTCGGGCAGAGCGAGGTACGCGCTGGCGGCGCCATAACCAAGGGCGGCGACTTGCCGCAGGTTGGCTGCGTCATCGGTGCCGTCGCGGTCGTCGTCCGGATTGAAGTCGAGCGCCTTGCCCGACAACGTGACATAAACATCCAGCGCGAGGCTTCCTTGGCTGCCGGCGGCGTGCAGAAAGCGCACTTGTGCCTCCGTAGGCACTTTGCGAACCGAGTCGGCCAACACCACACCGCTCAGCGACGCGTAGGGTCCTACCGCGTAAACGGTGTATGGCTGGGCCCGCGCAGCGGTGAAGAGCGTCGAGAACGCCGAGTTGGCCGGATTACCGGTCAGCGGGGCAAACAGCTGAGTGCTGCCATTGGGTACCGAGACCCGCGGCGACGCCGGCGAACCGAACGCGAGGTTTTGGACAATGGTCTGGACGGGCGTCGCGTCGCGTACGAGATCGAGCGCGGCCGTATCATATGAAACATGTGCGCCGCGCACGCTCGCGGGATCGCCCGGATCGTGCAGCACCGAGCCGGTGCCGTCGGCTGCCAGGGCGACGAGCTGAAAGGCCGAGCCGAGGCCGCTCGTATTGTTGGCGATGGCGAAGAACGTGCGGGTCTTTTCGGTGAACTGCACGGCGCCGCTGGTGTACAGCACCGTGTTGGTCCCGCTCGCGCGCAATTCCACCGTGAGACTGACATTGAGCACATCGGAATCGGCCTGCCCCGGCTGCCGCTGCAGCGTCAGCTCCTGCGACGCGCTGTCGGCACCGAAGCCCAGGGTCGCAACGAACTGCGGCGCGGAGATGCCGGCCTCCGGTGCGGTGATGTACACATCGACGGCCGCGGCTCCGGGAGCGGCGTGCGCAATGCGCCACGCAAACTTCGCCGCTGCCACGTCCGCGCGCTGGTCCGCCGCGTCGACCAGGACGGTCTGTGGATTGGCCATGGTGCCGCAGGCGATCAATGTGTAGTCCGTGTCGTCGGCAAAGGTCTGGTCGGCCGGCGCACCGATGTCGACCGCCGCGGTCGTGCCGCTGTCGCCCGGCAGGCGCGTGGGACGCACCGCGGAGAAATGCACGCTGTGCTTGCCGCTCGGGGCCGGGCCGAATTTCGAGCCGCTGCCGTAGGCGGCGGTGGACACCACGGTGCTGTCGAGCACGAACTGGAGCGACGGCGAATCGTCGATGAGATTGAGCGTGCTCAGATGCGTGGCGGTCTCGTCCTCGGCCAGGTTGACGCAGCCCGCGAGCGATGCCAGTACGACGCAGGCCAGGAGCGCGCGCACCGCCGCACCTCCACGCCCTCGCCCGCCACGCACGCTCTCACGATCCTGGTTCATGCTTCGATTCCCGCTGCCTGCCGTCAGAACGCCTGTCCGATCGAGAACTGGAAGCCCTCGAGCCGGTCGCCGTACGTCAGCTCGGTGCCCTTGCGATAGCGCAGCGGCACGCCGTAGCTGAACTGGAACAAACCGAGCGGCGCCAGCCATTGCACGCCGATGCCGACGGAGCTGCGGAGCTTGCTGATGTCGAAGGAGTAGTCGATGGGGAAGCCCGCCTTGTCGGTGAACTTCACCTTGTCGCCCTGGAAGAAGATGTTGCCGATGTCGTAGAAGAAGCCCACGCGCGCGCTGCTCTGCCACTTCTGCGGCAGCGGGAACAGCACCTGCACGCGGCCGACGACCTTGAGGTTGCCGCCGTAGGGATTGCCGAAATTGTCGGTCGGGCCGAGCCGGCTTTCCTCGAAGCCGCGCACCGAGTTCGGGCCGCCGCCGAAGAAATTGCGGTACGGGGGCGGCGCGGTGGTATCGCCCAGCTCGCGCGCGTAGCCGAACTCACCGTCCAGCGCGAGCACGAAGTTGCGCCACATCGGGAAGTACTGGTGGTACTCGTAGTCCGCCGTCCAGTACTGCACGTCGCTCACCGGCGCCGTGTAGCTGACCTCCAGCGAGTGCTTCACGCCTTTCGTGGCGAAGATGCCGCGGTTGCGCGAATCGTAGCTCCAGCCGGCGATCAGCTCGGCGGTGTTGAAGCGCGAGCCGTAGAACTGCACCTGCGAGCCGAAGAAATCGCCCGCGCGCTCGAAGGTATCGCCGTTCTGGCGCACCCAGTCCACCGCCTGCGTGGCGCTGCCGGAGGTCGTCGTCAAAAGCTCCGCCTGCTGGAGCGAGAATCCGAGGCGCACGAACTGGTGCTCGGTGATCGGATAGCCGTACGTGACGCCGGCCGAAATCTGCTTGGTGGAGAAATCGGACGAGGACGACACGAACTGCGTGATATCGCGATAGGCGAGCGTCAGCGAGCGGCTGACGCCGTCGATGCTGGTATACGGATTGGTGTGCTGGAAGCTGTACACCTTGCTGAAACGCCCGGTCTGCAGCTCCAGCGCGATGCGCTCGCCGCGGCCGCGGTAGTTGCTGTGCACGAAGCTGCCGTTGAGCAGGAACTTATACGCTTCCGAATAGCCGATGCCGCCGCTGAACTGCCCCGGCAGGCCTTCCTCGATGTTGACGTTCACGTCCACCAGGTCCGGGGAGCCCGGCACCGGCGAGGTCTCCGTGTTGACGGACTTGATGTACGGCAGGCGCTGCAGGCGCTCCTTGGACAGCTCCACCGCTTTGTTGGAGAGATACCCGCCCTCGAGCTGGCGCATCTCGCGCCGCAAGGTCTCGTCGTTGATGCTGTTGGTGCCGAGGAAGTTGATATGGCGCACGTACACCCGGCTGCCGGGCTCGATGAAGAAGGTCAGCGCCACTTCCTTGGTCTTCTCGTTCGGCGTCGGCACCGGATCGATCTTGGCGAAGGCGTAGCCGTCGGTGCCGAGGCGATAGCTGATGTTCTCCTGCGACGCCGTCACCAGTTTGTTGGAGAAGGTCTGGCCCGGCTGCACCAGCAGCAGTTTCTTGAGCTGCTCCTCCGGCACCACGAGGTTGCCGGACAGCTTCACGTCGCTCACCTTGTAGACATCGCCTTCCTTGATGTTGATGGTGATGAAGATGTCCTCTTTCTCGGGCGCGATCGCCACCTGCGTGGACTCCACCTGGAAGTTCGCATAGCCGCGGTCCATGTAATAGGAGCGCAGCTTTTCCAGGTCGCCCTGCAGCGATTCGCGCGAGTAGCGGTCGCCTTGTTTGTACCAGGTGAGCCAGTTGGGCGTCTTCAGCTCGAACGCGCCGAGCAGCTCCTTGTCCTTGAAGCGCGTGTTGCCGACGATGTTGATCTGGCGGATCTTGGCGCGTTTGCCTTCGCGGATGTCGATGGTGATCTTGACCTTGTTGCCGGGCACTTCCTCGACTTTCGTGTCCACCTTCACGGCGTATTTGCCGCGCGCGAAGTACTGGTCGGTGAGGTAGCGCGTGACCTCCTCGAGCACCGAGCGGTCGAAGGTCTTGCCGGCCGAGAGACCCGCCCCGCGCATGCTCTTGGTGAGGTCCTCGGTCTTGATGTCCTTGTTGCCGCGGATGTCGAAGCTCTCGATCGAGGGGCGCTCCAGCACCGCCACCACGAGGGTGTTCTCGTCGCGGCGCAGCTCCACGTCGCGGAAGAAGCCGGTGGCGTACAGGGCGCGCAGGGCTTCCTGGAGCTTGCGGCCGTCGAGCTTGTCGCCGATGTTGATCGGCAGATAATTGTACACCGTGCCTTCGGTGATGCGCTGCAGGCCCTCGATGCGGATGTTGCCGACGATGAAGTCCTCCTGCGCATTTTGCGCATAGACAAAAGTGGCGTGCGCACACGCCAGCACCGCGAACAGCAACAGTCTGTGTAGCATGGTTAGTTGAAGAAGCGCGCGGAAATATCGTTATAGAACGCCAGGCCCATCAGCAGCACCAGCGCCGCGATCCCCACCTGCTGTCCGAGCGCCTGCGCCCGTTCCGAGAGCGGGCTCCCCTTGGCCCCTTCGATCAGCTGATAGAGGATTTGTCCGCCGTCGAGCAGCGGGATCGGCATGAGATTGAGGATGCCGAGGCTGATGCTGACGATGGCGAGGAAGGTCAGGAACTGCTTGACGCCGATGCGCGCGGTCTCGCCGGCGAAGGCTGCGATGTTGATCGGCCCGCTGATGTTCTTCACCGACACCTTGCCGGCCACCATGCTCCAGAGCATCTTGACCGTGAGCGCCGACATCTCCCACGTCTCGCCCGTGGCCTGGCCGAGCGCGGCGAACGGCCCGAACTGGCGCAGGATCAGCATCTGGTCGATCTCGGCGCGATCGACCGGCAGATCGGCGCGGCCCTTGATGCCGATCTGGCCGACTTTCCGCCCCTGCTCGCCGGCGCCGCGGCCAATGGTCACCGGCGTCTGCAGCTTCGCGCCGTCGCGCTCGATCTCGAGCGTCACCGTCTCGCCGGGTCGCGGCCCGACGGCGCGGATCAGCGCGTTGAAATTGCGGATGGGGTGCGCATCGACGGACAGGATGCGATCGCCGGGCTTGAGGCCCGCGGCCTGCGCCGGCGTGCCCGGGACGACCTCCGCCACGATCACGGGCATGGTCGGCGACCAGTAGTCGAAACCCAGCCGCGGCAGAAGCTGCCCCGGCTCGGTCATGCGAAGGCGGTCGTCCGGATCGTCGATGCTCAACGTCAGTTTGCGCGGCCCGCCCGTACCCTGGTCGCCACGGACCACCAGCTCCAGGCGGCTGCTGTCCGGCACGCGCTTGATCAGCTCGAACATCACCGCCTGCGTGCTGGGTGTGGCATGGCCGTCGATCGAGACGATCTGGTCGCCGTCCCGCAGACCGGCCTTGGCGGCGTACGAGTCAGGCATCACCGCCTCGACCACCGGCCGCACCTGCATCGTACCCCACATGAACAGCAGCCAGTACGCGGTGACGGCGAAGATGAAGTTGAACGCCGGGCCGGCGAGCAGCACCGCCACGCGCTGCCAGACCGGGCGGCGGGTGAAGGAACGCTGCAGGTCCTCGGGTTCCACCGGTCCCTCGCGCTCGTCGAGCATTTTGACGTAGCCGCCGATGGGCAGGCTCGACACGCAATACTCGACGCCGTCCCGGCCATAGCGCGACCAGATCGGCCTGCCGAAGCCAATAGAGAAGCGCAGCACCTTGAAGCCGAGGCGCCGCGCGACCCAGAAGTGGCCGAACTCGTGCACCGCGACGAGGATGCTGATCGCGACGACGAACGAAGCAATGGCAATGATGACCGTCATGCGTACTGTCGGGTTACCGGATGCTGCATGACCGCGGCGGCAGCCCGGCGTGCATCGGCATCCGCGCGCAATATGACCTCAAGAGTGTCCACGTTTTCAATAGTTTCAACCGTTTCTAATACACCCTCAATGATCTCGGGGATGGCGGTAAAGTTCAGCTGCCGTTCAAGGAACGCTTGAACCGCCACTTCGTTGGCCGCGTTCAGGATCGCCGGCGCGGTCCCGCCGGCCCGGGCCGCGGCCTGCGCGTAGGCGAGACAGGGGAAGCGCTCGAGGTCGGGCGCCTCGAAATCGAGCCGGCCGATGTGGACGAGATCGAGCGGCTCGACGCCGGAATCGCGCCGCTGCGGCCAGGCCAGCGCATGCGCGATCGGCGTGCGCATGTCCGGATTGCCGAGCTGGGCGAGCACCGAGCCGTCCAGGTATTCCACCAGCGAGTGCACGATGCTCTGCGGGTGAACGACGACCTCGACGTCTTCTACCGCCATGCCGAACAGCCAGCACGCTTCGATCAGCTCGAGCCCTTTGTTCATGAGGGTGGCGGAGTCCACGGAGATCTTTCGGCCCATGGCCCACTTGGGATGGGCGCAAGCTTCTTCGGGCGTGATTCGCGCCAGGCGATCCGCCGATATCCGCAGGAACGGTCCGCCCGAGGCCGTCAACATGACCTTGCGCACGCCGCGCGGACGCTCGCCGGGCGAGGCGCCGGCCGGCAGGCATTGGAAGATCGCATTGTGCTCGCTGTCGATCGGGATCAGGGCGCCGTTGCTCGCGCGGACCGCATCCATCAGCAGCCGCCCGGCCATGACCAGCGACTCTTTGTTGGCCAGCAGGAGCTGCTTGCCCGCGCGCGCGGCGGCGAGCGTCGGCAACAACCCCGCGGCTCCGACAATGGCCGCCATCACGCAGTGGGCCTCGGGTGCAGCCGCGGCGGCCTCGAGATTCTCCACGCCTGCGAGCACCCGGGTCGGAAGGCCCGCGGCCTTGATCCTCTCGCCGAGCCGCTGCGCGGCAGCGGGATCGGCCATCACGGCGAGATCCGGCAGGAATTCGCCGCACTGCTCGAACAGCCGCTGGTCGTTGCACTGGGCGGTGAGCGCCACGACCCGCATTTCCTCGGGATGGAGACGAATGACCTCCAGCGTGCTCACGCCGATGGTGCCGGTCGATCCGAGGATGCTGATGCCCCTCACGACACCCGCTCCAGCCAGCGCAGGCCCAGGAGGAATACCGGCGCCGCCGCAGTGACGCTGTCGAAGCGATCCAGCACGCCCCCATGGCCAGGGAAGATGCTGCCGCTGTCCTTCAGACCGGCATACCGCTTGAACATGCTTTCAGTGAGATCGCCCACGATCGAGACCAGCACCACACCCAGGCACAGCGACAGGAAGGCCAGGGGCGGACGGGCGAACCACCAGGCGCCGGCCGCGGCCACCGTCGCGGAGACTAGCACGCCCCCAATCAGCCCTTCCCAGGTTTTCTGCGGACTGACGCGCGGAGCCAACTTGAGGCGGCCGAAGTTGCGTCCGACGAAGTAAGCCCCCACGTCCGCGGCCCACACCAGCAGCAACAAGAACAGCACCAGCTGGGGGCCGCTCTCGGGCTGGCGATACAGATCGGCCAGCGCAATCGCGGCCGGGACCATCACCAGCAGGCCGCAGACGGCCGCCGTGAACCGGTTATGTCCCGTGGGCGCGAACAGGATCCACGCGAACGCCACGATCCACCAGGCGAGCGCGAGCCATAGCACCGATTGCAGATACTCCGCGTTGGAGCGGCTGCAGTACCAGCCGAGCCCCAGACATGCGGCCACCGCCAGCACGTAGAGCGCGCGGGACATATAGGCCGTGAACTGCGCGAACAAGGCCCATTCCCATGCGGCGGCCAGGATCACGAGAACGAACGCGGCGATCACCACCGCGGCTGGCAGGTACAGCAACATCGCCGCCAGCGCGACGCCGATGATGGCTCCGGTGACTACGCGCTCGCGCAGCATCAGCGGGTCTCGACCTGCGCGCCGGTCAAGCCGAACCGCCGCTGGCGCTGGGCGAAGTATTCCAGCGCGGCGTCGAGCTCGGCGCGGGTGAAATCGGGCCACAGCGCTTCGCAGAAATACAGCTCCGCGTACGCCAGCTGCCACAACAGGAAATTGCTGATGCGCCGCTCGCCGCCCGTGCGGATGAACAGGTCCGGCTCGGAAACGAACTGCAGCGAGAGGCCGGCGCGGAAAGTTTCTTCGTCGATGGCCTCCGCGGTGATGGCCCCGCTCTGGCAGCGCCGCGCCACCGCGCGCGCGGCCTCGACGATGTCCCACCGCCCGCCATAGGCGATCGCGATGATCAGCTGCAGCTCGGTGTTGGCGGCGGTGAGCTGCTCGGCCTCGGCGATGCGGGTCTGCAGCCGCACCGAGAGCGCCTTGCGCTCGCCGATGAAGCGCAGCCGCACGCCGTTGCGGTTGAGCTCGGCGACTTCGTTCTGAAGCGACTCCATGAACAGGCCCATCAGCCTGACGACTTCCTCGGCGGGACGGCGCCAGTTCTCGGTGGAAAAAGCGAACACGGTGAGCGCGCCGATGTGCAGCTCGCGGCAGGCTTTGACGATGGCGCGCAGGGCCTCGACGCCGGCTTTGTGGCCGGAGTGCCGAGGCAGGCCGCGCTGCGCAGCCCAGCGGCCGTTGCCGTCCATGACGATGGCGATGTGCTTAGGAACGTTCATGGAGCGTCCAACAAATGGGCTCTCGCGAAAGCCAGATAAACGAGCGCAGGCTCTGGATGGGAGATATCCACAATTTTCAATTCAGCCGTGCCGTGTCCGCCCTGGCCTCCGTCGGCGAACAGCTCCAAAGGTGTTAGTCACCATACGTTCCCCGGTTCTTGAAAATTGTGGGTATCTCCCATCCAGGGCCTGCGCCCCGCCACCCCCACCGGTCAGACCTGCATCAGCTCTTTTTCTTTTTCCGCGAGCACCTGATCGATCTCGGCCACGTGCTTGTCGGTGAGCTTCTGCACTTCCTCGTGTGCGCGCTTCTCGTCGTCCTGGGAAATCAGTTTTTCCTTGAGCATTTCCTTCAGCTCGCTCATCAGGTCGCGGCGCACGGTGCGCACGCCGACGCGGGCGTTCTCGGCTTCGGCGCGCACGATCTTGGTCATCTCGCGCCGGCGCTCCTCGGTGAGCGGCGGCAGCGGGATGCGGATGACCTGACCGGCCACGGCCGGGGTGAGGCCGAGGTCGGACTTGAAGATCGCCTTCTCGATCACCGGCACCATGTTGCGGTCCCAGGGTGTGACCGTCAGCGTGCGCGCATCCTCGACGTTGATGTTCGCCACCTGCGAGAGCGGCATTTCGGAGCCGTAGTACTCGACCCGCAGATGCTCCACGAGACTGGGATGCGCGCGGCCGGTGCGCAGCTTCTTCAGGTCGTTGCGTAAAGCGGTGACCGACTTGGCCATGCGGGCCGTGGCGTCTTTCTTGATGTCTTCCAACATAAGTACCCCTCTTTACGCGGCCCTTATTGATTGGTGACGAGCGTGCCCACGTCGTCGCCTTTGACGATGCGGATGAGGTCGCCGGCGCTGTTCTGATTGAAGACGCGCAGCGGGAGCTTGTTGTCCCGGCATAGCACGATCGCGGTGGCGTCCATCACCTCGAGGCGGTCGGCGAGCACTTTGTCGTAGGTGAGGCGATCGTAGCGCCTGGCAGTGGGATCCTTGACCGGATCCGCCGAATAGATGCCGTTGACCTTGGTCGCCTTCAGCAGCAGGTCGGCGCCGATCTCGATGGCGCGCAGGCTCGCCGCGGTGTCAGTGGTGAAGAAGGGGTTGCCGGTGCCGGCGGCGAAGATCGTCACCCTCCCCTTCTCCAGATGGCGCACGGCGCGCCGGCGGATATAGTCCTCGCAGACCTGATTGATGCGCACGGCCGACATGACGCGCGCGTACAGCCCGAGATTCTCGAGCGCATCCTGCAGGGCAAGCGCGTTCATCACGGTGGCAAGCATCCCCATGTGATCGGCCGTCACGCGGTCCATGCCGGCCCGGGCCAGCCCGGCGCCGCGGAAGATATTCCCGCCCCCGAGCACGACGGCGACCTGCACGCCGAGCGAAAGAACTTCCTGCAATTCCTGCGCGATGCGCTTGAGCGTGGCCGGATCGATGCCGTAGTCCGCCTCTCCCAGCAACGCCTCGCCGCTCAGCTTGACCAGAATCCGGTTATAGCGGGCGGTGCTCATGGCGCTAGGTTAATCCTTACTTCTTGTCCTTGTTGGCGTCCTGTACCGCCGCGGCGACTTCGGCCGCGAAGTCGGCCTGCTTCTTCTCGATGCCCTCGCCCACTTCGAAGCGGACGAAGCACGCGACCTTCGCGCCCGAGCGGGCGAGCAGCTGCTCGACGGTGATGTCCGGCTCGCGCACGTACGGCTGGCCGAGCAGCGCCAGCTCGTTCAACCGCTTGCGCAGGCGCCCTTCCACCATCTTCTCGATGATGTTGGCGGGCTTGCCGGCATTCTTGCCTTCCTGGCGCGCCTGCTCGGCGAAGATCTCGCGTTCCTTCGCCACCAGCTGCGCCGGAGCATCGTCGGCCGAGATGAATTCCGGATTCATGGCGGCCACGTGCATCGCGATCTCGCGGGCAAGCGCTTCGCTGCCGTCCTGCAGGGCGACCAGCACGCCGACGCGCGAGCCGGGGTGGACATACGAGGCGATCACCGTTGGCGCCTCGACGATGACGAAGCGGCGCACGGTGATGTTCTCGCCGATCTTGGACACCAGCGCCCGGCGGTACTCCTCGAGGGACTCCCCGCTTTCGAGCTTCATGCTCATCAGCTCCTCGAGCGTCTTCGGCCGGCGCTCGAGCGCGATACCGGCGACATGGATGCCCAGCTGCAGGAAGTCCGTCTGCCGGGCGACGAAATCGGTCTCGGAGTTGACCTCGACCAACGCGGCGGCGCGCTTATGGTCCTGCACCATGGACACGATCACGCCTTCGGCGGCGACGCGTCCGGCCTTCTTGTCGGCCTTGGTCAGGCCCTGCTTGCGCATCAGCTCGGCCGCCGCTTCCAGATCGCCGCCCGTTTCCACCAGGGCCTTCTTGCACTCCATCATTCCGGCGCCAGTCCGCTCGCGCAGCTGCTTCACCGCCTCGACACTGATCTTGATCTCACTGGACATGATCGAATCCTATCGCCAATCGGCCAATCGACTATGGACTCGGGACATCGCGCGGGCGATGCCCCGGGACGGGTTACAGGGATTATTGCGAATCGGTGCTCTTACCCGGCTTGCCGGGAGCGCGCACGGGCTTGCGGCGCAGGGGAGCACGGCGCGAGGCGCTCGCGCTCGCGCTGTCGCCCTCGTCGACACCCAGATCGGCGTCGTCTTCCCCCAGATCCGCATCGGCGGCGACTGCTGCCTCGGCCCCGGTCTCTTCGGCCTCGCCGGCTTGCAGCACCTTCGGCCCCGGCTTGCGCCGGATGGCGGCCGCCTTCTTCTTGGGCGGCGGCGGGCGGCGGCGGGCCGACTTCTTGCGGGGCTGGCCCTCCTCGTCCAGCTCGACGAATTCGTCCTCGCCGACGGGGACGGCCGGGATCGCCTCCTTACCTTCGAGCACCGCGTCCGCGGCGCCCATCAGGTACAGCTGGATGGCGCGCATGGCATCGTCGTTGCCGGGGATGACGTAGTCAATGCCGTCGGGCGAACAGTTGGTATCGACAATAGCCACCACCGGAATGCCGAGCTTCTTCGCCTCGTGGATGGCGATGCGCTCATGACCGACGTCGACGACGAACAGGGCGTCCGGAAGCGAACCCATCTCCTTGATTCCTCCGAGGCTTTTGCGCAGCTTCTCCATCTCGCGGCGCAGCGACTGGGCCTCTTTCTTGCCGCGCTTCTCCAGCGCGCCGCTCTCGAACAGCTCCTCGATCTCGCTCAGGCGCTTGATCGACTGGCGGATGGTCTTGAAGTTCGTGAGCATTCCGCCCAGCCAGCGCTGATTGACGTACGGCATGCCGCAGCGGAGCGCCTCCTTCTGGATGGACTCGCGGGCGGAGCGCTTGGTCCCGACGAACAGGATGGTGCCGCCGTCGCCGATGACGCCCTTGATGAAGTTCGCCGCCTCCACATACAGAGGCTGGGTCTTCTCGAGGTTGATGATGTGGATCTTATTGCGCTCGCCGAAAATGAAGGGGCCATTTTCGGGTTCCAGAAGCGGGTCTGGTGTCCGAAATGGACACCCGCTTCCAGCATCTGTCGCATGGACAAGCTGGCCATGATTCAAGCTCCTATGGGGGTTAAGCCTCCGCACATCCCACATGACAATTCTGAATCGAGGCCTGGGCGGCGAGAGTGACCCACAGTTTAAGGGAGGGGATTCCCCATAAACTGTGGATAACTCTCGCCGCCCAGGCAGCTACTCAAAACACCCGGTCATGCGTGTCGATGCACGTGTGGGGTTTCATTGATAAAAAGCGGCGCGCTTTATACCATGAACTTATTGATCGAACAATGGGTTACAGATGAGCCTGACCATCAAGTCCGCGGCCGACCAGGACCATATGCGCACCGCCGGCCGCCTGGCCGCCGATGTGCTGGACATGATCGGGGAGCACGTCATAGCCGGCGTGACCACCGAGGAGTTGGATCGCCTCTGCCATGACTACATCGTCAACGTGCAGAAGACGATCCCGGCCAATCTCAACTACAAAGGCTTCCCCAAGACGATCTGCGCCTCGGTCAATCACGTCGTTTGTCACGGCATCCCCGGCGACAAGGTGCTGAAGAACGGCGATGTGCTGAACATCGACGTGACCGTGATCAAAGACGGCTGGCACGGCGACACGAGCCGCATGTACTACGTCGGCAAGCCGAACCCGCAGGCGCAGCGGCTGGTCGATACCTGCTACAAGGCGATGTGGCGCGGCATCGAGCAGGTCAAGCCCGGCGCTCACCTGGGCGACATCGGCCACGCGATACAAACATTGGCGGAGGCGGAGCACTTCTCGGTGGTGCGCGAGTACTGTGGCCACGGGATCGGCAGGGTGTACCACGAGGATCCGCAGGTGCTGCACTACGGGGAGCCGGGCACGGGGCTGGAGATCAAAGCCGGCATGACGTTCACCATCGAGCCGATGATCAACGCCGGCAAGCGGCAAGTGAAATTATTGCCCGACGGCTGGACCGTGGTGACCAAGGACCACTCGCTCTCGGCGCAATGGGAACATACAGTGCTGGTAACATCTAATGGGTATGAAGTGTTGACGCTGGGGAAGCAGGATAGATAGGCCGTGTTGCGGGCCGCAGGAGTTATCCACAGTTTAAGGGAGGGATTCCCCATAAACTGTGGATAACTCCTGCGGCCCGCAACACTCAGCGCGAGCATTGATGCCACGCTTGGATTTCTGACTAACTAACGATGACGTTGGAGTTGCGGAGCACAAGGGTTATCCACAGTTTATGGGCCGATTTTATTAACTAGGCCTCCCTTAAACTGTGGGTAACCTCTGTGCTCCGCAACTCCCGCCCCTGCACTGCCTTCTTGAGAGCCGATGAGCGCAGTAGTCCACGAATCCAGCATTGCCGAATTTCGCCGGATCCTCGAACAGGGCGACGCCGATCTCCGTGAGCGCTTCTCCCGCGACGAACCCATCGAAGCGCTCGTTCACGGGCGCGCCCAGCTCGTCGACAGCGTGCTGCTGCGCGCCTGGGACCTGCACTCCGACCGGCATCTCGCGGACCTCGCGCTGATCGCCGTCGGCGGCTACGGCCGCGGGGAGCTGCATCCCCACTCCGACATCGACGTCTGCATCCTGCTGCCCAAAAGTGAATCCACCGCCTGGCAGCCGGGACTCGAGCGCTTCCTCGCGTTCCTGTGGGACATCGGCCTGGAAGTCGGCCACAGCGTGCGCACCATCGACGAGTGCCAGCGCGAATCGCTCGCCGACATCAGCGTCGCCACCACGCTCATGGAGGCGCGGCTCCTCGCCGGTCCGGAACCTTTGTTCGCCGCCATGCGCGTGGCGTTGTCGCCGGACCGCATCTGGCCCGCGCAGGCATTCTTCGAAGGCAAGGTCAAGGAGCAGCAGGCGCGCCATCACCGGTTCTTCGATACCGCCTACAACCTGGAGCCGAACCTCAAGCAAAGTCCCGGCGGGCTGCGCGATATTCAGACCATCGGCTGGGTCGCCAAGCGCCACTTCGGCGTGGAGACGCTCGATCGCCTCGTGCCCGCATTCCTCACGCAGGAGGAGCTGAAGAAGCTCAAGAGCGCGCAGGGGTTTCTGTGGAAACTACGTTTCGCCCTGCACACGCTGACCGGCCGGCGCGAGGACCGGCTGCTGTTCGATCATCAGATCCCGCTGGCCAAGATGTTCGGCTACGAAGACGCCACGTACACACTGGCCGTCGAACAATTGATGCAGCGGTATTACCGCACGGCCATGGACGTGAGTCTGCTCAACGAAATGCTGCTGCAGCTGTTCAGCGAGGCGATCATTCAGCAGGGCACGCAGCAGAGCGCGCCGCCGCCCATTCCGCTCAATGCGCGCTTCCAGATCCGCAACGACTATCTGGAGGTCGCCAACGAGGAAGTATTCGCCCGCAACCCCTCCGCCCTGCTCGAACTGTTCACGCTCATGCAGCAGAATCCGCAGCTGCGCGGCGTGCGCGCGCAGACCATCCGTCTGGTCGGCTCGCACCTGCCGCTGATCGACGAGGAGTTCCGGCAGAACCCGCGTCACCATCGTTTGTTCATGGACATCCTGCGCGCCCCGCTCGGGGTGACGCACGAGCTGCGCCGGATGAATCTGTACGGGGTGCTGGGCCGCTACATGCCCGCTTTCGGCCGCATCGTCGGCCGTATGCAGTACGACCTGTTCCACGTCTACACCGTCGATGCGCACACCTTGTTCGTCGTCGGGAACCTGCGGCGGCTGGCGCTGCCGAAGTACGACGAAGAGCTGCCGGCGCTCAGCCGCATCATGAAATCGCTCCCCAAGCCCGAGATCGCGTATCTCGCCGCGATGTTCCATGACATCGCCAAAGGGCGCGGCGGCGATCATTCCGAACTGGGCGCGGTGGACGCGGAAGCGTTCTGCCTCGAGCAGGGCCTGGGCCGCTACGACGCGCGCATGGTCGCGTGGCTCGCGCGCAATCACCTTGCGCTGTCGCTGACTGCACAGAAGAAAGACATCAACGATCCGGTCGTGATCCAGGATTTCGCCCGGCTGGTCGGCGACCAGCTGCATCTGGACTATTTATATGTGCTGACGGTGGCGGATATCCGGGGCACGAATCCGCGGCTGTGGAACAGCTGGAAGGCCTCGCTCCTCGAGCAGTTCTACGAGCAGGTCAAGGGCGCGTTGCGCCGCGGCCTGGAGAATCCCATCGACCAGGAAGACTGGGTGAACGAGACCCAGGCACTCGCCCGCACGCAGCTCCTGCAACGCAGGCTCGAACCGCGGACCATCGATGCGGTGTGGGCCACGCTGTCCCCCATGTATTTCATGCGCCACACGGCGGAAGAAATCGTCTGGCACACCTCGCTCCTCGCCAAGCGCAACCGCGAGGACACCGAGCCGCTGATCGCCGTCAGCTCCCAGACTCAGCGCGGCGGCACGCCGATACTTATATATATGCCGCGCGGACGACACAGCTTCGCGCGCACCACCGCGATTCTCGACCGCCTGAACCTCAACATCGTCGACGCCCGCATCACGCCGACGACGGACAACTTCAGCCTCGATACGTACTTCGTGCTCGAGCAGAACGGCCGCACGATCGTCCACGCCGGCGCCGATCCCGGGCGCATCCAGGAGATCGAGAGCCTCCTGCGCCGCGGACTGCGCGAGCCGCAGGACGCGCCAATCAAAGTCTCCCGCCGCGCGCCGCGCCAGATCCGCATGTTCAGCACGCCGACGCACGTCACGCTGGAGAAGGACATGCGCAACAACCGCACCGTGCTCGAGCTGATCACCGGCGACCGGCCCGGCCTGCTGTCCGACGTCGCCAACGTCTTTCACGATGAAGGCGTCGAGGTCCTCGGTGCGCGCATCGTGACGGTGGGTGAGCGGGCTGAAGACGTCTTCTATCTCACCGGCGCGCACGGCGGACCATTGAATGGCCCCTCGGGCGAGCAGCTGCGCACACGGCTGATCGAGACGCTCGATAAGCGCGGCTGATCGCGGTTGTCGACGGGCGCGCTTACGTTATCGGCCGGCGCCGATGATTCGCAGCTCGATGTCATGCCCCACCGCCCCTGTTCTGGTACCCTTGCGCGGCAATTTTTAAGGAGGTTTTCATGGACACTCGCATGAAGTTGCTGTGCGCGGGCTCGATCCTGGCGACGCTGTCACCGGCCGCGTACGCCGACTGGAAGGGACAGGGCGAGGCCGGCTACGTCATGGCCCGCGGCAATACCGATAGCGATACCGCCAACGCGAAAATCGACATCGCTACCGAGAACGACCGGTGGAAGCACGCGTTCGCCCTCGCGGGCCTCTACGGCAAGAGTAATGAGATCAAGTCCGCGCAGCGCTTCGAGACGCGCTGGCAGACCGACTACAAGTTGAACGAACGGGCATTCGTATTCGGCGCCCTGCGCCTGGAGCAGGACCGGTTCAGCGGCTTCGAGTACCAGGCGACCGCTTCCACCGGTCTGGGCTACCACTTCATCGACACGCCGGACACCCAGCTCGTGGGCACGCTCGGCGGCGGTTACCGCACGTTGAAGCCCGAGACTCTTATCAAGGATGCCAACAAGAACGTCATCGACCGCATTCCCGGCGAGCGTTCGAACGAAGGCGTGGTCAGCGCAGGGCTGAATTACGAGCACGCGTTGACCCCCAATACCAAGATCATCGACAAGCTGCTGGCGGAATACGGCTCGCAGAACACGTTCACGCAGAACGACCTGGCGCTGCAGGTGTCGATGTCCGAGAAGCTCGCCTTGAGCGTCGGCTACGGCGTTCGGCACAATACCGAGCCGCCGGCGGGACTGAAAAAGACCGACCAGCTGACTACCCTGAACCTCGTATACAAGATCAAATGAGCGATTTGCGGCGCCTGCAGACTCTCATCGATGCGGCCTGGGAGAAGCGCACCACGCTGTCCCCCGCCACGGCGCCCGCCGATCTGCGCGCCGCGCTCGACGAATGTGTCGCGCTGCTCGATTCCGGCCGGGCGCGGATCGCCCACAAGCAGGACGGGCGCTGGATCGTGAACGAGTGGCTGAAGAAAGCCGTGCTGCTGAACTTCCGCGCCTGCGAGAACCGCGTGGTCGAGGGCGGGTTCACCCGGTTCTTCGACAAGGTGCCGCTGAAGTACGCCGAGCACGACGCGGCCGCATTCCGCAGCGGCGGCACCCGTGTCGTGCCGCACGCCATCGTCCGCAAGGGGGCCTATGTCGCGCCCGACGTCGTGCTCATGCCGAGCTACGTCAACATCGGCGCCTTCGTCGACAGCGGCACGATGGTCGACACCTGGGCGACGGTCGGCTCATGCGCGCAGATCGGCAAAAATGTGCATCTGTCGGGCGGCGCGGGTATCGGCGGGGTGCTGGAGCCCTTGCAGGCCGCCCCGACGATCATCGAAGACAATTGCTTCATCGGCGCGCGCTCGGAGATCGTCGAGGGCGTGGTCGTCGAGGAAGGCGCGGTGATCTCGATGGGCGTGTTCATCGGCCAGAGCACGCGCATCTACGACCGGGCGAGCGGCGAGATCACGTCTGGCCGCGTGCCCGCGGGTGCGGTCGTCGTCCCGGGCAGCCTGCCGTCCCCGGACGGCAAATACAGTCTCGGCTGCGCGGTCATCGTCAAGCGCGTCGATGCCCAGACCCGCGCCAAGACCTCGCTGAACGACCTGCTGCGCGAGTAGGCCCGCCGTCTCGACGCGCCGGCCGGGAACTGCGGCCGCGCAGCTTTGTCATTTTTACCCAACCTCACAGGCGATACGGATCTGCATGAGATGACACCGCCGCACAAACCTCTCATCTTCTTCCTGGCCACCCTGTCGTTCGCCCTCCCTGCCCAGGCCCAGTGGACCGGCCAGGGCGAGCTTGGCCTGGTCCTCGCCCGCGGCAACGCCAAGACCGAGACGGGCAACTTCAAGCTCAATTTCACCGTCAATCATGGCCAGTGGCGCCATCTGTGGAACAACCGTGTCCTCTACGGCCGCAACAACGACCTGACCGCGGCCGACCGCTGGGAGACCTTCCTGCAAAGCGAGCGCAAGCTCGACGACAAGCCCTTCGTGTTCGCCTCGGCGCGCTATGAAGAGGACCGGTTCGGCGGTTTCGCCTACCAGGAGACCTTTTCCTCCGGCCTCGGCTACGACTTCATCGATACGCCGCGAACGAAGTTCAGCGTCTCCGCCGGCGCCGGTTATCGCAAGCTCCTGCCGCAGCAGATCGTGCGCGATGACGACGGCAACTTCCTGGAGCGCATCGACGGCACGATGGCCGAGGATGTCGTCGGCAAAGCGGGCGTGCGCTATCAGCGCCAGCTCACGCAGTCGACCACGCTCACCGACAATCTGCTGGTCGAAAGCGGCTCGCAAAATACTCTCGCGCAGAATGACATCACCGTGCAGGTCGCGATGACCGCGCGGCTCGCGCTGGGGCTCGGACACTCCGTGCGGCACAACGCTCAGCCTCCGGAGGGCCAGATCGAGACGGACCAGCTGACGACCGTCAACCTGGTCTACACGCTCCAGTAACCGCCGTCTGTACGACTGCCTGCGGACGGGCCGCAGCGCGCCGAGCCGGCGCCGCGATGACGGGCCTCAGCGAAAATCGGTCTCGCCGGTGAGCTTGCCTGCCGCGTCGAAACATCTCTCCACCAAACGCAGCGCGCCCGTCGAATCCAGCAGCAGCACCGTCGAGCAGCGGGTGCCGTACGTGGGATGCAGCACGAACGGCGACGAGACGATGCGCTCCCACTCCGGCGACAAGCCGGTCTGTGGCAGCTCCTCGTCCTCCGTGGCGCGCATCCGGTCGTTGAGGATGTCGAACAAACCTTCGACCGACGGAGCGGTTCTGACGCATGCTGCGAACTTGCGCTTCACGCGCACGAGCTTCGGCCACGGCGTGTCGAGCAATTGATTGCTCAGTCCGTGCACGCCGGCAGGCAGCGCGCGGGCGAACGGCTCATCGCGATTCGATCCGTACCAAAGCTCGCGATCGTCCGCGAGCAGCAGGTTGAACCCGGCGTAAGCGGCTGCGGCCGGCTCGAGCCGGGCAAAGAACCCCCCCGGCCCATCGGACTGGCGCAGGTATCCGGTGATGAGATCGCCGCGCGACGGCGCTCCCGGCTTGGGCCGCTGCAGATCGCGGAAGTTGGTCACCACGCCGAACCGATGTTTCGCGTCCACCGCGAGCCACGTCCCGCCCGCACGCAAGTCTCGCCCGCCGACGATCCCCTCCGGCCCCTCCCACGCCGCAAGCGGCGCCGACGGCCGCTCGTGATACTCATCGCGATTGGCCGCGACGATCAATGGATAGCGCGGATGCACGCGCCAGGCTAGGACCAGGAGGCACATGACTGAATGATCGCATTATTCGTAAACCTCTCCGAATAATGCCCCCACGTGTCTCCCTCTGTTCATCGCCCCCCGCCTTCAGGCACCATTCGCGCATGGGACGCATATTCGAAGTCAGAAAACACGCGATGTTCGCCCGCTGGAACCGCATGGCGAAGCAGTTCGCGCGGGTCGCGAAGGACATCGCCATGGCGGTCAAGGCCGGCGGCCCCGACCCGCACTCCAACCCCGCCCTGCGCCGCGTGATCCAGAACGCCCGCGCCGTGAACATGCCGAAGGACAAAGTCGAGGCGGCCATCAAGCGCGCCTCGGGTCGCGACGCAACCAACTATCAGGAAGTGCTCTACGAGGCCTACGCCCCGCACGGCGTGGCGCTGCTGATCGAGACTGCGACCGACAACCCCACGCGCACGGTCGCGGAAGTCCGCAGCATCCTGACCAAGGGCGGCGGCAACCTCGCCACCACCGGCAGCGTGAGTTTTTTGTTCAAGAAGATGGGCGTGTTCCGGCTCAACCCGGAGGGCATCGACCAGGACGACCTGGAGCTTTACCTGATCGACTACGGTCTCGAGGAAATGGGCGAGAGCACCGGCGAGAAAGGCGAGCCGCAGCTGGTGATCCGCTGTGCCTTCGCCGACTTCGGCCAGGTTCAGGTCGGCCTGGAGGCGCGCCACCTCGCGCCGATCTCCGCCGAGCACGAGTACATCTGCAATGCGCCGACGGAGCTGCCCGAAGCGCAGGCCACCGAAGCGCTCACGCTGATCGACAAACTGGAACAGCACGACGACGTGCAGAAAGTCTTCCACACGCTGGTTTGATTCGTCAGGGTGAAGGGGTGTTTCGTTACTCGCCTTACCCGCCCGCACGCTTAACGGTGTAACCCCGCTTGGCAAGCTCCTGCACCAGCCGGTCGCGGTGGTCGCCCTGGATCTCGATGCGCGCGCCGTCCACGGTACCGCCGGAGCCGCACTGTTTCTTGAGCTGAGTCGCCAGCGCTTCCAGTGCCGCGGCCCCCAGTGGCAGTCCGGTAACCACGGTTACGCCCTTCCCTTTACGTCCCTGCGTCTCGCGGCTCACCCGCACGATCCCGTCACCGGCCTTGCCCTTGCCCGGTGTTCCTTTCTTGCACACGCATTCCGCAGCGGCGCGCAGACAATTAGGGCACCGGGGGCCGATCCCGGTGGAATAAACGATGCGAGCCTTCATCGCGTCATTGTAACTGAGCCGCTCGACCCGGTAGCGCCCGGCACGCGCGAAGCTCAGGTCAGCCAATAGAGGTCGCGGCGGACCGCTGCTTACGCCGCCAGCTTGGCCTGCTCCGCTGCGCCCTTGCGGATCGAGAAGAACAACTGCCGATTCTCGCCCGTCCGTGAGATCGAGGCCTGCCCCAGCGCGACCAGGATATAGAGAACGTTGAGCGCCACCAGATTGTTCGGGATGCGCTTCGTGCGCCGGGCGGCCGCCACGACGTCCTTCGCCGTCACCCCGCTCCGTCCGGCGAAATGTCCGGTGACATAGTCCACCGTCGCCCCATCGATCACGTTGAAATATCCCGACCCGCGTTTGGCCTTCGACAGCGCAAAGGACAATACAAAGAAATAATCGCTCGCCGCGAATACATGATAGGTCTGCCGCGGCGCCTCGACCTTGCCCCGATACCGCAGACCCTGCTGAAGTTTCTTGATGTTCATGGCCCCTCCAACTCAAAGCCCGGTCACCGCGTCCCTGCCTGTTTGTGTCCCTTGAGTCTCAGAGTCCGGAATCCGGGCCGATCATACGCCGACTGCCCTGGTTAGTGATATCGCCAAGACGCTGACGTCCAAACCGGCAGACCCTCGGGTCAACGCCGCTAGGCATCGATCAAAGTCTTAGAGATCACCTCGTCGAATATCCGCTCCATCGGCTGATAGTTCATATCAAGACCCGCCAGACAAATCGGGTGGGGTGGCAACCGTCATGGGTGTTCAGCAGGGCGCCCGCTCACGGGCTGCGGAAAATAAAATACACCGCCCCCACCATGCACAGCGCGGCCCACAGGTAATCGAGCTTCAGCGGCTTCTGCATGTACAGCACGACAAACGGAACGAACACCACGAGCGTGACGACTTCCTGCAGGATCTTCAGCTGCGGCAGAGACAATTCCGTGTAGCCGATCCGGTTGGCCGGCACTTGCAGCAGATACTCGAACAGCGCGATGCCCCAGCTGGCGAGCGCCGCCACGTACCACGCGCGGTGACTGAGGTTCTTCAGATGCGCATACCACGCGAAGGTCATGAAGACATTCGAGCCGATGAGGAGCAGCGTGGCGGGAACGATGGCGGGCATGGGATGGTTCCGGTTGATGAACGGCGCGGAAAGTATAGGGCTGAATCCCGCGGCGCGCGGTCAGTACGGAGCGCGTCAGGGCCGAACGGCAGCGGGCGTGCGCGGACATTCGGCTGGCGGCGAATCCACGCAGGTCCAGGCATTGTCGCCCGGTCGGGCAGCCGCTAGAGTTCGCGCTCCCCTCCTCCCGCGAGTGAACCATGCTGGAACGGTCTCTGGAGCGACTCCTCTTTTCCTGCCGCTGGCTGCTGGCCCCGCTCTACCTCGGGCTGGCGATCGCGCTCCTCGCCCTCGGCGTGAAGTTCTTCCAGGAGGCGATCCATGCCATCGTCTACGTCTTCACGCTGGAAGAGGCCGAGCTGGTGCTGATCGTGCTGGCGCTGATCGACATCGTGCTCGTCGGCAGCCTCATCGTGATGGTGATGTTCTCCGGCTATGAGAACTTCGTGTCGCGCATCGACGCGGACGATCGGGGCGAATCGCTGGCGTGGCTCGGCAAGCTCGATGCGGGCACCCTGAAGCTCAAGGTCGCCGCCTCGATCGTGGCGATCTCCTCCATCCACCTGCTGCGCATCTTCATGGAAGTGAGGACCGTCGATAACGACAAGATCAAGTGGTACGTGATCCTGCACCTCACTTTCGTGATTTCCGCGGTGCTGCTGGGCGTGCTGGACAAGATGTCCTTTGCGATCCATCGCGATCATCCGCAGCCGAACGACGCCGCCTGACTTCCCCAACGCGCCTTCGCGGGGAAAGTCCGTTACCCGCGCAAGCCAGAATTGCTTTGTGGCGAAAGTCCCCTCTGGAGAACGGCTCTCCGGAGGGGCTGTCGATTGGCGGGCTAGTTGCTCGCTTTGACCCCTTCGCTCTTGAGCGCTTCGAGGCCCGAGAGGTCGACCTGTGCAAGCGCGCCCTTGAGCGCATCGATGCTGGCGGCCTGGCCCTGCACTTTCACCATGAACCGCTCGCCGAGCACGATGCCGTATTCCCCGCTGTTATGCGCATGATCCCATTGCTCGTGGACCATGCGGCCGTCCGCGTGATAGGTCTTTTCGTACCCGGTCGAGGTCTCCTTTTCTTCTTCCAGCCCGGCCCAGCCGCTCATGGCGAGAAAGCCCCGCGCTCCGCCGGCATCGGTGATTTCCAGCCGCAGGTCGCGGCCCTGATCGTTCTGGTAGGTGGCATTGACCGACGACACCTGCATGCCCAGCGCCGCATTGCGCTGCGCCGAAACACTGCTGCGGGGCAGGCCGTCCAGGGATTCCGGCGCGAAGCCTTTGAGCCGCGCCGGCTCCAACGCTTCCGCCGGCGCCGCGCCGCCGCTGAACAAAGCGCCCATCGCCTCGCCCATGGCATTCTTCTGCGCCTCCTTGTCGCCGGATTTCTCCGCCGCCTCCATTTTCTTGCCGGCCGCTTCCATCTGCTTGCCCCAGGTCTCGAGCTTGCCGAGCGGGCTGTTCTTGTCGAAGCTGCCTGCGCTGCCCGACCGGTTGAACACGCTCGACCCGCCGCCCATCATGCCGCTTCCCGACAGGGTCAGACCGCCGACGACCAGCGCGAGCACCCAGCTCAACACGACCGCAATGACGACAGTGAGAGCGGTGTAGCCGGCGGACTTCTCCGGCACCGATTTCATCGTGCTCGGCAGGCCGAGATAAAGCAGGTAGATGCTGTACACGGCGCCGGCCAGCAAAATGAGGAGGTAAATGCCGGGGACCAGCATGCCGATGCCGGCGATCCAGCTGGCGGTGTAGGCGTACGCCACCGTCTTCAGCGCCTGGACGCGGTTTTTCTGGCCGCCGAAGGTGGGCGCCAGGGCATCGACGATCAGGGCAACGATGAAGACGGCAACCAGCGCCACGATGTAGCTGAAGACCGCATTGGTCAGCGCCATGCCGATGCTCATCCGGAACGTCCCCAGCACGGCGAAGCCATGGCCGATGAAGGCGCTCTTGATGAAGCTGCAGACGGCCGGCACGGCGGCCAGGATCAGGATGTAGCCGGTGTAGAGGCTGGCGACGGTGGCCGGCTCCTCGGCGATGACGGGCCACTCGGTCTTTGGAGAGGTCAGGAGCGATTTGACACGCTGGATCAGCTTGTTGAAGTCCACGGCAGAGTCCCCCCTTCGGTTGAAGTGTTGTTCTGAGTCCCGGGCTGGGTGGCTACATTACTCGCGAGATGAGGGATGGGCAAAGTTTCGCCCCTGCCCGGCCGGGCCGCCGGGAGGCGGCTGGGCCTGGAGGGAAGGTCTGGCCCAAAGGGCGTTCGCCGGGGCGGTTACTGAGGTTTTTTGACCAGTTGGGCGCGCAGTTCCTTGAGCTTGGCTTTGACGGCGGCGGCATTTTCCGGGCCCATGCGGATCAGGAGCTTCTGCCCGGCGGAGCGCTGCTCGAGCTCCGGATCGGCGTATTCGAAGAACACCTTGGGTCGCACCAGCTTGATGTCGCCCTGCACGTCGGGCGTCTCCAGCAGGTGATCGATCGCCTCCACCAGCCGGTCGTTGAAGTACTTCCCCGGATAACCCAGCTCCTCGTAAGCCTGCTGGAACAGCGGATACAGGCGGAAGTAGAGCTGGGAGAGCTTCTGCGCGTCGGTGCCTTGGATCAGCTGCACGATTTGTTTGTAGCGGGCGTAGTTTTGCGGGCTCAGGGTAACGGTCTGGTCCGCATCGGCATCGCCGACGACGACCGTCGCGCCGGTCAGGGATTTCACCGGCCGCGTCTGCACGGCGACCTTCTCCCGCGGCAAATTGTCGACGGTGATGACGAAGCGGCGGATGATCTTGTCGGGAATGAGGTACTGGGTGACGGTCGGCTCGCCATACAGGTCCGCCAGCGCGCGCCGGACCGGCTGATCGCTCACGTTCAGGTCCGGGAGCGGCTGAGGCTCCTCGCCCGTTTGTTGGTCGGGGATGGGATGGCGCACGGTCTCCTGCGGCTCGTACGCCGCCGGAGGCTTGGCCAGTTCCAGGGTTTCGGGCTGAGGCTCGGGTTTCTTCCACAGATAGTAGAAGGCGCCGAGTCCGCCGCCGACCACCACCGCGAGTACCAGCCAACCGATTGTCTTGCTCATGAGGCGACCTCGCTAGCGATGAGCGCATACAGTGCGGGTTCGAGCCGCGTCAGCTTCCATTCCAGCCGCGTAAACGCGGCGGCTACACGACCGAGACCACCCTGCTGCGCCAAAGTTTCCGGTTTTCCGGCCGCGTCCGGCGCGGCATGTGGGTTGAAATAGCACAGTCCGCCCTCGATGGCATGCCGCAGACCCGCGACCTGTCGCAAATCGGCCGCACCCGGCGCCATTTGGGCGTGCGTCAGGATATGCAAATTGTGCATTTTTGGCTGAATCCACGCGCGCGATCGGCGCGTGCGCCGGACCGGTTTGCAGGCCCTGACGGGTGGTCCGGCAATGTGCGGACGGAGCGCTAGATCGGGCGGTTCTTCATTTCGGGCAGTACGACCGAGTCCTCGTGGCGCGTATCGCGGCCCTGCACGAGGTAGACGACGTAACTGGCGATGCTCTTGGCATGATCGCCGATACGCTCGAGCGCCTTAAGCACGAACACCGAATCGATCATCGACTGAAGCTTGCGGGGATCTTCCATCGCCACGGTGACCAGGCGCCGGAGCGAGGCGTGGAACTCGTCGTTCAATTCGCGATCGCGGCGGGTCACCTCTTCCGCGCCCGCGACATCTATGCGATCGAAAGCGTCCAGCGCTCCACGCAGCATCGAAGCGGCCAGCGGCGCCAGGCGGCGCACGTCGTGCTTGAGCTGCACCAACGCATCGGGGATGCGCTCGTTATCTTCCTTGAGAGCATAGAGCGCCACCTTCTTGGCCTCATCACCGATGCGCTCCAGGTCCGTGACCGCGCGGGCGACGGAGATGATGAACCGCAGATCGCTGCCCACCGGCTGGCGGCGCGCGATGAGGGCGACGTTCTCCTCGTCGATATGCACGTCGTAGTCGTTGACCTCGTGCTCGCGCGAGAGGACGCTGCGGGCCAGGTCGCGCTCGTTCTGCACCAGGGCGCGCGCGGCGCGCTGCACCTGGTCGTGCACCAGCCCGCCCATCTCGAGCAGTTTCATGCGCAGGCCCGTGAGGTCTACATCGTAGCCGCGGACGGTGTGATTATCTGCAAGCTCGGTCATGTCGTTAACCCTCACGTTCATGCAGAGCGCCCGGCCGGCCGTGGAAGACGGACGGGCCCATGGGAGAGCGGTCGATCACCCGAATCGTCCGGTGATGTAGTCTTCCGTCAGCTTGTGGCGGGGATTGGTGAAGATGCGGTCCGTCTCGCCCACTTCGATCAGGTCGCCCAGATGGAAGTACGCGGTGCGCTGGGAAACGCGCGCGGCCTGCTGCATCGAGTGCGTCACGATGCAGATGGCGTAGCTCGCGCGCAGTTCGTCGATGAGGTCCTCGATGCGCGCGGTAGCGATGGGATCGAGCGCCGAGCAGGGCTCGTCCATCAGGATGATCTCGGGGTTGACCGCGATCGTGCGCGCGATGCACAGGCGCTGCTGCTGGCCGCCCGACAGGCCCGTGCCCGGATGCGGGAGGCGGTCCTTCACTTCTTCCCACAGGCCTGCGCGCTGCAGGCTGGTCTGCACGATCTCATCGAGCTCGACCCGGTCGGCGGCGAGCCCGTGGATGCGCGGCCCGTAGGCCACGTTCTCATAAATGCTCTTCGGAAACGGGTTCGGCTTCTGGAACACCATGCCGACGCGCGCGCGCAGCTGCACCACGTCCTGGCGTTTCTCGTAGATGTCGGCCCCATCGAGCGTAATGGAGCCCTCGACCCGCGCGCCCTCCACCGTATCGTTCATCCGGTTGAGGCAGCGCAGGAAGGTGGATTTGCCGCAGCCCGACGGGCCGATCATGGCGATCACCTGATTGCGGCCGATGTCGAGGGTGACTTTCTTGATGGCGTGCTTGTCGCCGTAGAACACATCCACGTCGCGCGCGGACATGATGGGGTCGTCGACCGTCGCCGTGCCGACCGTCTTGGCGTTGGCCTGCGGCGTAAGCTCGACGGGCGTGTGATGCCGGCGCTGGCTCGGCTTCACGTTGATGCCGGCGTCGGGATCGACGACTTTTTCGGTGGCGGTGGCGGAACGTTCTTCGGAGACCGGGGTGTTCATGGAAACCTCTCGAGTTACCACCGGCGTTCGAACCGGTTGCGCAGGATCACGGCCAGGCCATTCATGACCAGCAAAAACAACAACAGCACGATGATCGCGCCCGAGGTGCGCTCGACGAAGGCGCGCTCGGGGCTGTCAGCCCACAGGTAGATCTGCACCGGAAGCGCGGTGGCCGGATCGGTCAGTCCCTTGGGGATGTCGACAATAAAGGCGACCATGCCGATCATCAACAGGGGCGCGCTTTCGCCCAGCGCCCGGGCCATCCCGATAATGGTGCCGGTCAGCATTCCCGGCATCGCCAGCGGCAGCACGTGGTGCGCCACCATCTGGATCTGCGAGGCGCCCATCCCGAGCGCGGCCTCGCGGATCGACGGCGGCACCGCCTTGAGCGCGGCGCGGCCCGCGATGATGATCGTCGGCAGCGTCATCAGCGTGAGCACGAGGCCGCCGACCAGCGGCGCGGAGCGCGGCAGGCCGAAGAAATTGATGAACACGGCCAATCCCAGCAGGCCGAACACGATGGAGGGCACCGCGGCGAGGTTGTTGATGTTCACCTCGATGAGGTCGGTCCAGCGGTTGCGCGGGGCGAACTCTTCCAGGTAGACCGCCGCCGCCACGCCGATCGGGAAGGACAGGAGCAGCGTCACCAGCAGCGTATAGAAGGAGCCCATCACCGCGCCGCCGACGCCGGCCTGCTCCGGCTCGCGCGAATCGCCGTTGGAGAAGAACGACGGATTAAGCTTCAGCTTCAGCACGTCGTGCTTGCGCAGCTGGTCGATCCAGCCGAGTTGCAGGTCGTTGAGCGGACGCGTCGACTCCGACTCCTGGGCCGTGATGCGCCCCTTGAGGTACTGATCGACCTCGTCGCTCGTCAGCACCCACACCTTCTCGGTCGTGCCGATCAGGGCCGGATTCTTTATCACGCGCTGGCGCAGGACGAACGGCGCATCGCTGCTCGCCAGCTCGTAGAGTTTGCGCAGGTTGGCGCGCCCTTCGACGTCCGGGAATGTTTGTTTGAGGCTGGCGCGGATCAGCGCCATGTAGTCGGCGCCCTCGAGCGTCTGCGCATCGCGCTTGCCGTCCGGATCGATGACCTGCGCGTCGTAAGTCACATCGAGCTGGACCCGGCCCTGCAGGAAGCTGGGGTATCCCTTGGAAATGATGCTGTAGAACAGGAACACCACGAATAGGATGCCGACCGCCACGGCGCCGATGCCGTAGATCTGGAAGCGCCGCTCGGCGCGGTAGCGGCGCTTGAGGCTCTTCTCGACCAGAGCGATGGTTTTCTGACCTGTCTTACTCATACTGTTCCCGATACTTGCGCACGATGTGCAGCGCCAGGATGTTCAGGGCCAGCGTCACGAGGAACAGCACCAGGCCGAGGGCGAAGGCCGCCAGCGTCTTGGGGCTGTCGAACTCCTGATCGCCCACCAGCAGCGTCACGATCTGCACGGTCACGGTGGTGACCGCTTCGAGCGGATTGGCGGTGAGGTTGGCGGACAGGCCCGCCGCCATCACCACGATCATGGTTTCCCCAATGGCGCGCGAGACCGCGAGCAGCACGCCGCCGACGATGCCGGGCAACGCCGCCGGCAGGACGACCTGACGGATGGTCTCGGAGCGCGTGCCGCCCAACGCGTAGGAGCCGTCGCGCAGCGACTGGGGAACCGCGGTGATCATGTCGTCGGCGAGCGAGGACACGAACGGAATGATCATGATGCCCATCACGAGCCCTGCGGCCAGCGCGCTTTCGGAGGCGACGTTCAAGCCCAGCGACTCGCCGAAGCCACGCAGCAGCGGCCCGACGGTCAGCGCGGCGAAGAAGCCGTACACCACCGTCGGAATACCGGCGAGCACTTCCAGGAACGGCTTGGTCGTGGCGCGAAAGCGCGGATGGGCGTACTCGGCGAGGTAGATCGCGGAGAATAAACCCACCGGCACGGCGACCAGCATGGCGATGCCGGAGATGAGCGCCGTGCCGACGAACAAAGGCACCGCGCCGAAGCTGCCCGAGCCGCCCACCTGGTCCGCGCGGATCGCGGTCTGGGGGCTCCACTGCGTGCCGAACAGGAATTCATGCACCGGCACGCTGTTGAAGAAGCGCACCGCCTCGAACAGCACCGACAGCACGATGCCTATGGTGGTGAAGATGGCGACGGTCGAGCACGCCAGCAGCAGCGCCTCGAAGATGCTTTCCACCCGGTTGCGCGCGCGCATCGCCGGGGAAATCCGCCGCCAGACGACGCCCGCTCCCAACAAAGCGAAGCTCAGCGCCACCACCGTCAGCGCGGCGCGGCCGATGCCCTGGAGCCTGCCGTACTCGGCGGCCACCGCCACCGCGCGCGGCGAAGCCTGTTCCGCCGTGATGCGGCCCGCGGCCAGGTTGTGCACGTCGTTGAAGAGAAGATTGCGGTCGGACGAAGACAAGTCCTGCAGTTGCTCCGGCATGCGCTCGCTCAGCGCGTACAGGATCACCGCGTCGCTCGACAGCTGCCAGATGCCGACGATGATCAGCGCGGGCAGACCGCACCACAGGGCGGTCAGCATTCCGTAATACGAGGGTAGCGAGTGGAGATTACGCTGCGCGCGCGGTCCGCCGACCACCGCCAGGGAGCGCGTGCGGCCGAATCGATAGGCGATCGCGGTCAGACCGAGCAGGATCAAAGTGAGCGTTGACGTCGTCATGGATGAGAATCGCCGACCCGCTCGGGCCCCCGTAATTTTTTAGCGCGGCATTATGAACCCATCGAGCGCCGCGGAGTGTTACCGAATTATGACGGCCGCGCAGGGCTCCGCCGGTCGGAGCCCTGCTTTTCTTTACATTACAGATGTTTACGGACCGTTTTTGAAACTCGCCCTGATCAGAACTTGAAGTTCAGGTCGAGCTGGTAGCGGTCGTAGTCACGCTCGGTGCCCACGTCCATGAACCGCGTGTTCTTGAAGTAGGTGCCGTTGACCGTCCAGTTCTTGGCGATTGCGTACGCAAGCTTCAGAACGCTGCCGTCCGCATCGGTGAGGTTGCCGGCGAAGTCCGAGTCGACGAACTGCGCGAACTGCGAGTCCTTCTCGGTCTTCTGGTAGACGTAGCCGATCTCCCAGGTGTGCGGATCGCTCGCCTTGCCGATGGTGAAGCCGGCCGACAGCGCGGTGTCGTACTGCTCGGCTTCCTGGTTCTGCAGATAGTTGGCGAAGATCGTGAGCGGCACCGAGCCGAGCTTGAACTCGGCCTGAGCCAGGCCTTCGAGCAGGTTGAAGTCATTGGCCAGCCGCGCGCAGCCGCCGACCGTCACGGTGCTGTTGCCGAACGGTCCGCCGAAGAACGCCGGATTCGCCGTACAGGCACCCGCGGTCGTGGTGATCTTCCCTTCCACCGCGCCGACGTCATAGTAGCCGGCCGCCACGGTCAGCTTCATGCCGCCCAGGTCCGCCTTGACGCCGAGCTGGCCGCCGTTCAGCGTCGCGTCACTCGCAGCACTCCGCTCCGACAGCACCATGCTGAAGGCGTTGGCAAAGAAGGCGCCCTTGGAGAACTTGAACGCCGCGCCTTCCGGCGTGATGTCGCCGTCCCAGAAGTAGCTGCCCACCCGCTGCCACGGCATCGGCATCTTGCCGAGCTGCGCCGTGAAGCTGGCGACCGGCGTCCATTCGGCGTACGCCTGATCGATGCCGAGGCCCTTGCGGTCCCAGCCGTTGCCGATCGTTTGATTGGTCGAGCGCGGATCGCCGTTGCCGCCGTTGGTGGCGAGTTGGACGGTGACCTTGACCTTGTCGTTCACCTTCGCGGTCAGGCCGAAGCGGGCGCGGATGCGTTCGCGCGTCTGATCGGTGACGGCCTCTTCGGCGTCGATGTTCTCGTGACGCACGCGGAAGTCACCCTTCCAGGTGATCTTCGACGCCCAGTCCGCCGACTTGGCCTTCGCGGCAGCCTGCGCCGCGCGATCGGTGAGTTTCTCGTTGGCCTCTTCGAGCTTCTCCACCCGTTTGCGCAGGTCTTCGACTTCATCGGCGTTTGCAAGGCGCACGCCCACCAGCGTGGCTGCGGCGGCCGCAGCCAGGATTGCAGTTTTCATAAGTCCCTCGTTTTCTAGAAGTTAAAGTCTTACGTTCGCCATCGCGACTGCCTGGTCGCGGACCTTCTTCAGGTCGCCTGGCTTCAGCGGAATCAGACCCTTGTCCACCAGATACCCTTCACCGCCCAGGGCGCGGTCGCTGGTGTATTCGGCCACGAACTCTTTCAGACCCGGAATCACGCCGACGTGCGCCTTCTTCACGTAGATGTACAAGGCGCGCGAGACGGGATAAGCGGCTGAGGCGATGTTCTCGAAGGTCGGCTCCTTGCCGTCGACCAGCGAGCCGTGCAGCTTGTTGAGGTTTTCCTCGAGGAAGCTATAGCCGAAGATGCCGAGCGCCTTCGGGTTAGCTTCCAGCTTCTGCACGATCAGGTTGTCGTTCTCGCCGGCCTCGATGTAGGCGCCATCCTCGCGCAGCGTGTGGCAGATCTGCTTGAAGCGGCCTTCGTTCTCATCCTTCACGGCCTTGATCCAGGAGTAGGTGCTGCAGCCGTTCTCCATCACCAGTTCGGCGAACGCGTCGCGCGTGCCGGAGGTCGGTGGCGGACCGAGGACTTCGATCTTCTCGGCCGGCAGGCTCCCGTTGACGTCCTTCCAGGTCCTGTAGGGGTTGGCGATCAGGTTTTCCGGATTGGACGGATCGGGCACTTTCTTGGCGAGCGCCAGGAAGATGTCCTTGCGGGTGAGCTTGAACTGCGGCGCCTGCTTGGAATTGGCCAGCACGATGCCGTCATAGCCGATCATCACCTCGGTGATGTCCTTGACGCCGTTCTTGGCGCAGGTGTCCACCTCGGACTGCTTGATCCGGCGCGAAGCGTTCGCGACGTCCGGGTGCTGCACGCCGACGCCGTTGCAGAACAGCTTGATGCCGCCGCCGGTGCCGGTGCTCTCCACTTTCGGCGTCTTGAACTTGCCGCTCTTGCCGAACTGCTCCGCCACCGTCGTGGTGAACGGATATACCGTGGAGGATCCGACGATGCTGATGTAATCGCGGGCCGATTGGGCGGAGGCGAGACCGCTGAGGCCCAAGGCCCCGACCGCCGCAAGAATTAAAGTTTTTTTCGACACGTGGCACTCCTCAATGATTGGCTGACCGGATCGGATGTTCCAGGTTTGGCGCCGCTGTACGGCGCTTTTCCCCCTGACGCTCATGCCCCGGAAACGGCGCTCGTTATAGAGGAACGGTGTTACAGATTTGTGTCACTGCGGCGCCGAGCCCACAACTGCTTGTTTGAGCAGTGAAAAAAGTGCTCCTCTAGTGGCCCCCGCGCGACGCGTTTGCATGACGGCTGTATGACAGTGCCCGAGAGGGCGCTTCTTGCTCCCGGCGGCGCGACACCTTATAAAGCACCCCCAATGTCCGACCCACTCCCGCTCGCCGAAGCCCTCATCGCACGTCCCTCCATCAGTCCCACCGACGGCGGTTGCCAGGACCTTTTGATCGAGCGGCTCCAGCGCGCCGGCTTCGAGGTCGAGCGTCTGAAGTTTGGCCAGGTCGAGAACTTCTGGGCGCGGCGCGGCAGCGCCGGCCCCGTCTTCTGCTTCGCCGGCCATACCGACATCGTCCCGCCCGGTCCGGTCGAGGAATGGATCTGCGACCCGTTCACTCCCGCGGTGCGCGACGGGATCCTCTATGGCCGCGGCGCGGCCGACATGAAGAGCGGGCTGGCTGCCATGGTGGTGGCCTGCGAGGAGTTCGTCCGCGAGCATCCCCGCCACCGCGGCTCCATCGCGCTGCTGATCACCAGCGACGAAGAAGGCCCCTCGGTCGACGGGACCCGGCGCGTCATGGAAGTCCTCAACGCCCGCGGTGAAAAGATCGACTGGTGCCTGGTTGGCGAGCCGTCCAGCGAGCGGGTGCTGGGCGACACCATCAAGGTCGGCCGTCGCGGCAGCCTCAGCGGCCGGCTGACCGTCCATGGCATCCAGGGCCACGTCGCCTATCCGGAATTCGCGGATAACCCGATCCATGCCATCGCGCCGGCGCTGGCGGAGCTTGCCGCACGCGCCTGGGATCAGGGTAACGAGCACTTTCAGCCCACGACCTTCCAGGTCTCCAATCTCAACGCCGGCACAGGCGCGCCCAATGTCGTGCCCGGCGAGCTGAAGGCGCGCTTCAACATCCGCTTCTCCACCGAACAAACGGTCGAGGGCCTGAAACAGACGGTGGAAGGCATCCTCACCCGCCACAAGGTGAAGTACACGCTCGAATGGTTCCTCTCCGGCAACCCCTTCTTCACCCCGCCCGGCGCGCTATCGAACGCCGTCAGCGCGGCGGCGAAAACCGTCACCGGCATCAATCCGACCCTCTCCACCGGCGGCGGCACATCCGACGGCCGCTTCATCGCGCCGACGGGCGCACAGATCGTCGAGTTGGGCGTAGTGAACGCAAGCATCCACAAGGTCAACGAGCACGTAAAAGTGGATGACATCCGCAAACTGCGCGAGATCTACACCAAGACGCTGGAGCTGCTTCTCGCATAGTGGAGAAGCCCGCCAGGCTTCAAACCGATGACGACTGGTGGCCGAATCAGCTCCCGATTCCGCCGACTCCCAGTAAAGCGACCTACGAATCTTCCGATTCCACTGGAAGCATCACAGGCGTGGTCTTGGCTTGGGGAGGGGGGTCTGGGGGTCGTCAAAAACAGGGATGTTTTTGTCGAAGCCTACAGGGACGTATTCACGGCGTCGGGAGTGTCAGAAATTTTGTGTGTGAGCCGGGTTGATAAAATTCACTCGCTCAACACGAACCGATCTTCGAACTGGATAGCCAGTTGCGCGCGGGCAGCATGCCATGCTGGGGGCGGGTTCTTCCAC
>WBZO01000588.1_pt1 | contig 72447 bp, 65 predicted proteins | sample 5204261 | NCBI WGS metagenome assembly WBZO01 (sample SAMN12412400, study PRJNA552823) | activated sludge metagenome | isolation source: activated sludge from anammox sidestream of wastewater treatment plant... | place: USA: North Carolina | collected 2017-09
GTCCTCGGCATCCGGCATGCGGCGGGAACGCGGAGCGATGACCTGCTCCGGAAGGATGAGGGATGAGGGATGAGAGATGAGAGGGCCTCCTAACCCCTAACCCCTAACCCCCTCGTTCATCGCCTGCCACAGCTTGAGCGGCGTGAGGGGCGGGTCCAGGTGGCGGATGCCGAAGGGGGAGAGGGCGTCCATCACGGCGCTGACGATGGCGGGGACGGAGCCGATGGTGCCCGCCTCGCCCACGCCCTTGAGGCCGAGCGGGGTGATGGGCGAAGGGGTGACCGTGTGGCCGATGCGCAGTGTGGGGAAGTGCTCAGCGCGGGGCATGGCGTAATCCATGAAGGTGCCGCTCAGCAACTGGCCGCCCTCGTCGTACACCACTTCCTCAAACAGGGCCTGCCCCAGTCCCTGGGCAATGCCGCCATGCACCTGCCCGGCGACGATCAGCGGGTTGATCACCGGCCCGCAGTCGTCCACACCCTCGAAGCGCAGAAGTGTGACCGCGCCCGTCTCGCGGTCTACCTCGGCCATCACCAGGTAAGCGCCGAAGGGGAAGGTCATCCCCTGGCTGGCGTAGAAGTGCTGTGCCTCCAATCCCGGCTCCTCCCCGGCGGGCGGATTGGCGTAGGCGCGCGCCGCTACCTGGGCAAACGGCACCCCGCGCTCCGGTGCGCCGTCGGGGAAGATGCGGCCGTCGCCGAACACCAGATCCTCGGCCGGCGTTTCGGTGACGGCGGCGGCGATGCGGCGCATCTTCGCCTCAATCGCCCGCAGCGCCACGTACAGCGCCGAGCCGCCCATGATCATACTGCGGCTGCCAAAGGTGCCTACCCCCTGGGAGACAACCGCCGTGTCGCGCTCGTGCAGGGTGACGGTCTCAGGGTCCACGCCCAGCACCTCGGCCGCCAGTTGCGACAGGGTGGTCTCGTGCCCCTGGCCGTGGGCGGAGATGCCGGTGAGCAGCTCGACCGCGCCTGTACGGTTGACGCGCACCGCGCCGTACTCCCACGCCGCCGCGCCGCCGCCACGATTGGCCGCCGCCGGCCCGCAGCTCTCCACATAGCAGGACAGGCCGATCCCCACCAGCCGCCCGGCGGCGCGGGCCGCATCCCGCTCGCGCACCATCCCCTCGTAGTCCGCCTGGTCGAGCACGGCGTCCAGCGCACCGGCGTAGTTGCCGCTGTCGTAGGTCAGCCCGGTGATCGTGCGGTACGGGAAGGCCTCGGGCGGGATGAAGTTCTTGCGGCGCAGGGTGATCGGGTCCATGCCCAGCTCGGCGGCGAGCAGGTCCATCGCCCGCTCCATGAAGTACACCGCCTCTGGCCGCCCGGCGCCGCGGTAGGCCGCCGTCGGCGTCTTATTCGTCAGCGCCTCCGTCAGCATCACCCGTGCGGCGGGCACGGCGTAGCAGTTCGTCACCAGCCGGACGGTGTTGCCGTGCAGCCCGGCGGTGGACAGGTCGCAGGTGTGGCCCAGGTCGGCGATGATGTCCAGCTTGAGGCCGAGCAGCGTACCGTCACGCCGTGCTGCCAGCTCGATGTACGCGACCTGGCCGCGGCCGTGGTTGGTGCCGGTGAAGGCCTCGGAGCGGCTTTCGATCCACTTCACCGGCCGGCCGAGCCGCATGGCGAGGAAGCAGGCCAGTGCCTCTTCGTGGTAGACATTGCCCTTGGCGCCAAAGCCGCCGCCCATCTCCGGGGCGATCACGCGGATGTTGCCCTCCGGCAGCCCCGTCAACTCGGCGAGCAGGCCGCGCATCCGGTGAGGCGCCTGAGTGGTGGCGTGTACCGTCAGTTGCCGGCTCCACGGCTCGTACGCGGCCACCACGCCGCGCGTCTCGATGGCAGAGGGAGCGAGGCGGGCACAGGTCATCCGCTGCCGCACCACGACGTCCGCGGCGGCGAAGGCGGCGTCTACGTCACCGCCACCGTGAGGCGCCTCCAGCACGATGGCATTGCCGGGGAAGTCATCCCACAGCTGGGGGGCGTCCGGTTTCAGCGCTGCCTCCGGGTCGGTGACGGCGGGCAGCGGATCGTAATCGACGGTCACCGCTTCCACCGCGTCGGCGGCGCGGTAGCGGTCTTCGGCCAGCACGGCGGCAACGGCTTCTCCTACCTTGCGCACCTTCTCCCGCGCCAGCAGGTAGCGGGGCGGCTGGCGATAGCCGGGGTTGGGCGGGAACGCCGGGGCAAAGTCAGCGGCCTCCTCCCCGGTGACGGCGGCCACCACGCCGGGCAGCGCCAGCGCCGGCGCGACATCGATACCGCGGATGACGGCGTGGGCGTACGGCGAGCGCACGAAGCTCAGGTGCAGCATCCCCGGCAGGGTGATGTCATCGATGAAGGTGGCACTGCCCGTGAGCAGCTTTGGGTCTTCTCGCCGCTTGACCGGCGTGCCCAACCACCGCGCGTGAAGAAATGGCCCCGTCTCCGCCACCGTTGCACCCCTCGCAGCAGGTGGCCGCATTGTACCGGACGGGCAGCGGGCAGCGGGGGCTCTCCCTCACCCCCCAAGCACAGGCTCGCGCGGGAGACCGTGCCCCTTCTCACCCTTGGTTCCTGACGGCGCGTGTCCGGATACCGGTTACCACGCTCGGCCGGCCGGTGGGACGATGGCGCTGCAACGTGGTTCCCGCTGCTAGCGCAGCAACTCCACCTCGCCGGGCGGCACATCCTCCACCAGCAGGCGGCGCTCGGCCAGAAGGGTGGCGAGGGCGGCGCGGTCCATGACGTTGTCGCCGGAGGAGTACTCGGTCGTAAGGGCGGCGGGCTGCTCAGGGCCGCGCAACTCCGGCAGTATCGGGCGGATGACGTAGTATGCGCCGCGGGCAATGGTGCGGTGCTTTTCCTCATCAGAGACGAGAATCTCATCCACCTTCTCACCGGGGCGGATGCCGGTGACGGTGATGGGGATGTCGCGACCGCCGATCAGCGTGGCGGCCAGGTCAATCACGCGGGCGGCGGGGACGCGGGGGATGTACGTCTCGCCCGGCTCGGCCTCCCGCACGGCGGTAAAGACGGTGTCCACCGCGTCATCGAGGCTGAGCAGAAACCGGGTCATCGCCTCGGTGGTGATCGTCACCGGCCCACCGGCGCGGATCTGCTCATGGAATAGCGGCACCACGGAGCCGCGCGAGGCGAGCACGTTGCCGTAACGTACGCAGATGAAGCGCGTCTCCGGGCAGCGCAGGTTGGCCTGGATGAACACCCGCTCCTGAATTGCCTTGGTCATGCCCATCACATTGACGGGCTTGCACGCCTTGTCGGTGGAGATGCCGATCACCGTCTCCACCGGCAAGCGTAGCTCCTGGATGGCGCGGACGATGTTCTCCGGCCCGCCGATGTTGGTTTGCACTGCCTCATAGGGAAAGTACTCGCAGGCCGGCACCTGCTTGAGCGCGGCGGCGTTGAACACGACCTGGGCGTCGCGCAGCGCCCCGGCGACGGCGTGGTAGTCGCGCACATCGCCGATGCGAAAGTCTAGCAGTTGCTCGAAGTCGCGATAGATCACCTCATCGGTCGCGGCGCGGCGCTGCTGATAGGCCATGCGCAGCGCGTGTTGCTTGGCCTCATCGCGAGAGAAGACGGTAATGCGCCTGGGACGGCCCATCTCGCCGCCGAGCAGCCGCCGAATGAGCACCTGCCCCAGCGAGCCGGTGCCGCCGGTGACCAGGATGTGCTTGCCGTCAAGGGACGTGGCGCTCATACTGCGCTCTCCAGGCGTCATAAGGTGTGGGGTCGGCAGCCAGCGCCGCGATCATCTCCTGCCAGCGCGGTGGTGGCTCGCCGGTGGCAGCGGCCAGGCGCGCCCCGCTCAGGGAGCGATCCAGCGGCGGCGGTGCGACCGGCTCGACGGTGATGTCGAGCCCCAGCGCATCGCGCACGCGGGTGAGCAGCTCCGCCTTGGTGATCGGCTCGGCGGCCACCTGGTACAGGCCGCTGAGCTGCGGGTACGACTCCAGCAGCCGGGCGATGAGGCGCGCCAGCGTCTCCGTGGTCACGCCCGTGTAGATATGGGTGGTGTAGCCCTGCACCCGCCCGCCGCCGCGATGGGAGAGGAACCACTCCAGCAGGCCGGCGCGGCGGACAAAGTCCCGGCCGATGATCGAGGTGCGCAGGGTCAGCGCGCCGGGGCGGTCCACCTCGCCCAGCAGCTTACTGCGGCCGTACAGGTCTACCGGGTCGGGCAGGTCTGCTTCCGATGAGGGGCCGCGCCGCCCGGAGAAGACGCAATCGGTAGAGACGTGCACCAGCCGCACGCCGGTGGCGGCGCACAGCTCCGCCAGCCGGTGGGGAAAGAGCGCGTTGACCGTGATAGAGGGGATGGGATCGCGGGCGGCATCGCGCTGCTTGATGATACCGATGCCATTGACGGCCGCCTCCGGCCGCGCAACGGCGAAGGCGCGCACCACCGAATCGAAGTCGCGCGCATCGACGCCGGAAATCACGCGCGGGCAGCCCGCGTACATCGGGTAGGCTGTCCAGGCGCCATCGGGCTGGCGAAAGGTCGCCCAGGTCTCGTGCTGGGCACTCAACACCTGAAATACCTTGTGCCCCAGCATCCCATCCCCGCCCAACACCAGCACCCGCATGTGACCGCCCTCGCACGTATCGTAACCCGGCATCCGGCAACCGGCATCTGCTCCCCTTGCCCTAACCCTGACGTTCGCGTAAGATATGGCCGCTTGGCGTGCCGCGTGAGGCGGGCGCGCGGAAGGAGACTCCATGGATTTTCGGGATAATGCGGAAGAGGCAGCATTCCGGCAGGAGGTTCAGACCTTCATCCGGAGCAACCTGCCCAAGGGCTACGGCACCTTCGGTGACGCCGAGCAGTTCGGTGGCCCGGAGACGCCGGACCGCGCGTCCTTCCTCAAGCAATGGATGAAGCAGCTCGCCGGCCGCGGCTGGATCGCCCCCCACTGGCCGAAGCAGTACGGTGGCGCGGGCATGACCCCGACCGAGCAATTCGTCTTCAACGAAGAAATGGCGCTCAACCGTGCCCCGGCGGGCGGCGGCTTCGGCGTGACTATGATCGGCCCCACCCTGATCCACTACGGCACCGACGAGCAGAAGGCCGAGCACCTGCCAGGCATCACCTCCGGCGATGTCGTCTGGTGCCAGGGCTACTCCGAGCCCGGCGCCGGCTCGGACCTGGCCTCACTCCAGACCCGCGCCGTGCGCGACGGTGACGACTACGTGCTCAACGGCCAGAAGATCTGGTCCTCCGGCGCCCACCGCGCCGACTGGATGTTCCTGCTGGCCCGCACCGACCCGGACGCCCCCAAGCACCGCGGCATCTCCATGCTGCTGATGCCGATGAAGACGCCGGGTATCAGCATTCAGCCGCTGGTCAACATGGCGGGCGACCACCACTTCAACCAGGAGTACTTCGACAACGTCCGCGTGCCGGTGAAAAACCGCGTGGGCGAGGAGAACCGCGGCTGGTACGTGGGTGCCACCCTGCTGGACTACGAGCGCTCCAACATCGGCTCCTCCATCACCCTGCGCCACACCGTCGATGACGTCACCAACTTCCTGCGCGAGGCTTCCTCGCAGGGGTCGGTGCCTATCCGTCTCACCAACACCGTCAAGGCCGAGCTGGCCGAGCGCGCCATCGAGGCGGATATCGCCCGGCTGTTCAGCTACCGCATCATCTCCATCCAGAAGCGCGGCGGCATCCCCAACTACGAAGCCTCCGTCAACAAGATGTTCCGCTCCGAGGTGCAGCAGCGGCTGGCGCAGACGGCGATGAAGGCCGCCGGCATGTACGGCAACGCCTTCCGTGACCGGCGTTACGCCCTGATGCGCGGCCGCCTGTCGCACATGTACCTGAGCAGTGTCTCCGCCACCATCGCGGCGGGCACCAGCGAGATTCAGCGCAACATCATCGCCACCCGCGGGCTGGGCCTGCCGCGCGGCTAGCGCTCGGTTCCCGCTTCCTTACCTCCGGGCGCCCGGCGGAGCGGTACACGCTCTACCGGGCGCCTATCCGCGTGTGGGGCACGGCGCCACCCTGCTGATTGACCGGCCGGTAAAGCGGCCCGTACGATCCGGCTGGACGCGGCCGGGGCGGCTGGGATACCGTGATCGCCCGGGCCGCGGCGTACGTATCAGGGGGGGAGCAACGCGATGAAGGTAGTGGTGGATTACGACCGCTGCGAGGGGCACGCGCGCTGCAAGGCGTCGGCGCCGGAGGTGTTCGACGTGGCGGAGGACCAGGTGATCCTGCTCACCGCTGAGCCGGCCGAAGACCTGCGCGCCAAGGTGGAGCGGGCTGTCCGTCTGTGCCCGCGCCAGGCGCTGACGTTGGAGGGCTAGGAGCACAGGTGACGGGGAACGACGGCGTTCCACGGCATCAAGCCCGGCCAGACGAGCATCACAGGCCTGCGGCCCAACCCGTTCACCTCTCCCACCATGCTGGCCAGGTGGCCGCCCGCTACTCCCCGTTGCTGGAAAGCCCGTCCGAGGTGACGTGCAGCCGATCAGCGATGACGTGGCGCTCCATCTCGCACCGGATAGCCCTGCGGTGGGGATCGGGATGCGGGGCACGTCCGGGGGCGCCCAGAGCGACGCAACTCGTGCACCATCGCCGCCGGGGAGTGAAACCACAAAGGAGCCAGTCCGATGACCGCTGCGCTCAGCCTCAGTGATGTCAACCTGTCGGAGCCCGGTGTCTTCGTCCAGGGCTACCCGCACGAGCAGTGGAAGCTGCTGCGGCGGGAGGCGCCGGTGTTCCTGCACCCGGCAATGCCGCCGTACGCGCCGGCGTTCTGGTGCATTACCAAGTACGACGACATCATTGCCGTCTCACGCGACCCGCACACCTTCATCTCCGGCCGGGGAATCACCATGTTCGGTGACCCGGCGGTGCCGGATCCTGCCTTCGGCCGGCTGATGATCATGACCGATCCGCCCCGCCATGTGCGGCTGCGGCGGCTGGTGAATAAGGCCTTTACCCCGCGCGCCGTGGCTGCGCTGGAGCCGCACGTCCGCGCCATCGCCCGCGAGATCGTCGACGGGGTGGCCGGGCAGGGCAGGGGCGACTTTGTCACAGATATCGCCGCCAAGCTACCGCTGGCCGTCATCTGCGAGATGATGGGCGTCCCTCGGGCCGACTGGCAAATGATGTTCGACCTGTCCAACCGCACCATCGGCGCGGGCGACCCGGAGTATTCCGGCCCCGGCACCGGTGACCAGGGCTCGATGATGGCGACGTTTCAACTGATGCAGTACTTTGCCACCCTGACACTAGACCGGCGGGCGCATCCTGGCGGTACGGACCTGATGTCCGTCCTGGTGGGGGCCGATATCGACGGCCAGCACCTCGACGACCAGGAGCTGATGTACTTTGGCCTGCTGCTGATCATCGCCGGGAACGAGACCACCCGCAACGCCACCACGGGCGGGATGCTGGCGCTGATGCAGCACCCGGAGCAGCGCGCCCGCCTGCTGGCCGAGCCCGCGCTCCTCCCCACCGCCGTGGAGGAGATCATCCGCTGGACGTCGCCCGTCATCCACATGGCGCGCGTCGCCACCCGCGATGTGGAGCTGCGCGGCTGCCAGATCCGGGCCGGTGAGAAGCTGGTGATGTGGTATCCCTCCGCCAACCGCGATGAGGAGGTATTCCCCGACGCGGATACGTTCGATGTCGGGCGTACGCCTAACGAGCACCTGGCCTTCGGCATCGGTGAACATTTCTGCCTGGGCGCCGGGCTGGCGCGGCTGGAGCTCCGCGTGATCTTCGAGGAACTACTGGCGCGCATCCCCGACATGGAGCTGGCGGGGCCGGTGGACCGGCTGCGCTCGAACTTCGTCGGCGGTATCAAGCATATGCCGGTGGTCTTCACCCCGGCAGCTAAGACGTAAGCTCACCGGCGGCGCTCCATGGTGCCGCCCTATGGATGCGGGCCCGCCGGCTTTGGAGCCTCAGGGCACGATCTCGACGCTGCCATCGAGCGCCATCAGCAGCGTTTCCACGCTGATCGCGGGATAGCGTCCGGCGATCTCGGCGCGCAGCCGGCGGAGGTGGTGGGCGTGGGCCGCCGTCTCGGCGTCGTGATCCCGTGCCAGGTCGCAGCCCAGCGCCAGCCGGTAGGCGCCGCAGTCGCGGTGGTCCAGCAGCAGCACGCGGCGAATACCGTGCAGGCGGATCGCCACATCCAGCATGCCCCAGAAGGTGGCGGCCCACTCGGGATGCTCTGGGGTCTGCGCCGCCAGCGACGCGCCGGCCAGCGCCACCACATCGTAGCCGCCGGTGAGCGCCCGGCCGCGCATGTAGTGGCTGACCGCCTCGGCCAGCCGGTAGTCAATGCAGTGCAGCAGTAGTGCCTCGGCCTGCGCCGCCGGCAGCAGCCCGTCTGTCATGACTGCCGGTGAACGCTGCGCCGGCGCGGTTGCGGTCGGGGCAGGGGCTGGCGATGGGGATGGGGATGGCACGAGCATCGGCGATGACCCCAAGCAAGCGTTACCGGCCTAGCTCCGTCGCGACCGGTAACGCAACTGAAATCATGATACCGAAGTCCATGGTCTTTGGCACACGTTCCACTGACAGCTATTTGCCAGGTTGGGAGATGAGGAAGGCGGGGAGCGGGGTACCGAGCCGGACCCCTGTCGTGCCGGCCCAGCGAGCGGGCGAACGGGGAGCACAGGGGCGGCGGAGAGCGACCCCATGCCAGAGGACCGGGGCTGGCTACCCGCCGCGCAGTGAGGGCAGCATGGCAGACCGGCAAAACAGAACACCCCCTCACCCGCCGCAGCGAGCGAGGGGGCAGGGGGTGAGGGGAGCCTTCACCCGGTTACCGCTACAGCGAGCGGGAGGGGCCGTTCTCCATGTAGATCAGGTCATACTGGCGGTACGACTGCACGTTGCCGGAGACCATCGCCCGGTAGTTCTTCACGTACGCCGGCACGCCGGTGACGGAGCCGGTGGAGACCATCCACACCTCGGGCGCTTCGTCGATGAGGAACAGCGAGATCTCCTTGACCATGGCCTTGCGCTTCTCGAGGTCGAACTCGCGCCGCTGCGCCTCCAGCTTGGCATCCAGCTCCGGCGTGGAGAAGTGGGTGTTGTTGGCGCTGCCGGAGCTGTGGAAGCGGTCGTACAGGTTGCGGTCTGGGTCGTCGTAGGACCAGTCGGCGTGGGAGCTCATCTCATAATCCACGCCGCGATAGGCGGAGGCGATCCAGGCGGCGTTGTCCATCGTGTTGACGGTGACATCAACCTTGATGGCGCCCAGGAACTGCTTGACGATCGGCGCCACGGTGGTGCCGCTGTACTCCGGCGAGACGCTGGTCGTCACTTTGAAGCCATCAGCCACGCCCGCGGCCGCCAGCAGGTCCTTGGCCTTCTGCAGGTCGTACTTCGGCAGGCTGTCCAGCCCTACGTCCCAGTCCTTGTTGCCGTAGGCAATCGGGCCGGTCTGGCGGCCGATATTGGAGAAGATGGCGGTGAGCTGGTCGTAGTTGATGGCGTGGCGCAGCGCCTGGCGGACACGCTTGTCCTTGGCCAGCGGCGTGTTCGCCTTCATGTTGAAGTACATCTTCAGGAACGAGGCGTAGCCCGGCGTCTGCACCACCTGGGCATCGGGGAACTTGGCCTTATACTGGTCCACCTGCTGCTTGAGGACGTTGACACCCTGCGAGGTGATCATGCCGCACAGGTCCACCTCGCCCGCCAGTCCCTTGGCGAAGCGGGTGGCGGAGTCGGGGATGATCTGCAGCTTGAAGCCGTCCAGGAACGGCCGGCCCTGGCGGAAGTAATCTGGGTTCTTCTTGTAGACCAGCTCCGAGTCTTTCTTGGCGGCGAAGTCGGAGACGAGGATGAAGGGACCGGTGCCGACGGCCTTGGTGTCCAGGGCGTTGGCCTCGGCCAGCTCCCGCGGCACGACCTTCGCCCAGGAGAAGGCGGTGTTGGTGAGGAAGGGGGCGTACGGGAACTTGGTGGTAACGACGACGGTGTCCGCGTCCGGCGTCTCCACCTTGTCAATCATGTTGAACATGGTGCGCATGCGGAACGCGGGCTTGTCGGTGGCCAGCCGGCCGAAGTTGTACTTGACGTCCTCGGCGGAGAAGGCGCGGCCGTTAAGCGGCGCGACATTCTGCCACTTGATGCCCTTCTCCAGCTTGAAGACGTAGCGGGTTTGCTCCGGCTGCTCGACACCCTGCGCCAGGTCCTTGGTGAAGTACGGCTCGCCGGGGGTATCCTCCAGCCGCCGCCACAGGGTGTTGTAGACCTGGCTCTCTGCCAGGTGCGAGCCCGGTGGCTCCTGCGTGTGCGGGTCGAGCGAGATGGGGGCATCGGACACCGGGTAGAGGAAGATGCCGCCCTGCTTGGCGTTCGGTGGATTCTCGTCCTTGCTCGATTGCAGCTGCACCGCCGCCGAGGCGCCGGACACCTGCTTGGAGACGGAGGCGTCGCCCTTCTCTTCTTGCTTGCCGCCGCTCTTCGTGCCGCCGCCGCCGCAGGCCGCGACAAAGGCTGCCGCACCGGCAAAGGCCAGCGCGGTACGGCGCGTGACCCGGCCGGGCCTCTCCCAATAGCTCACTGCTCTCCCTCCTCTGGTTCTCCCTGTGGTGCGGCCACCGCACGCCGTTCCTCTCAGCGCGGGCGGGTGGGGCCGCCTGTTACCGTGTCCCGCGTAGCCGCGGGTCCCAGACGTCGCGCAGCGCGTCGCCCAGCAGATTGAAACCGAACACCGCCAACGAGATGGCGATACCCGGGTAGACCGCGCTCCACCATGCCACGCCCACGGCCAGCCGGCTGTCGTTGAGCATGGAGCCCCACGACGGCGCGGGCGGCGGTGGCCCCAGCCCCAGGAAGCTGAGGCTGGCTTCCACCAGGATGGCGCCACCCAGGCCGGCAGTCGCCACGACGATGATCGGCGCGGTGACATTGGGCAGAATATGGCGCAGCACAATCCGCGGGCCGGTGGCGCCGATGGAGCGGGCCGCCTCCACGTAGGTGTTGGCCTTGACGCCCATCACACTGGCGCGGACGATGCGCGCCAGCCCCGGCGAGGTGGCGATGCCGACGGCGATCATCACGTTCTTGATATCTGGCCCCAAGCCCGCCACCAGCGCCATCGCCAGCACCAGCCCGGGGAAGGCCTGCACCACCTCCAGCAGCCGCTGAATGACGCTGTCGATCCACCCGCCGAGATAGCCGGACAGCAGGCCGATGGTGGTGCCGATCGTGGCGGCAATTGCCACCGCGATAATGCCGACCTGGAGGGAGATGCGGGCGCCATACAGCACGCGGGCGTAGATGTCGCGGCCCAGGCCGTCGGTGCCCATGATGTGCTCATCGCTGGGTGCAGCGGAGATGGCGAGGAAGTCGCCGATCTCCGGATCGTGCACGGTGAGCACCGGCGCGAGCACCGCCGCCAGCACGAGCAGGCTGATGAGCAGCGCACCGGCCGCACCCAACGGCCGCCGTACGGCCGTGCGTCCCAGCCGGGCGACGACGTTCTTCTTGCGTGCGGAGCGGACCAGTTCCCCGGTTCCGGCCGACTCAATGGCGGGTGATGCCTGCATACCGCCTCCCCTCCCACAGCCCGCGCTCCCCCCTCAGGACGCGCGGACGGTCACCGACCTGCGGCTGTCGCTATGCTTGCTTGATGCGCGGGTCCACCATGCTGTACAGCAGGTCCACCGCCAGGTTGACCACCACGTACACGGTGGCGATGAACAGCACGTTGATCTGAAGCTGGGTGTAATCGCGGAAGCGGATGGCGTCCACGGTGGAGCGGCCCAGCCCGGGCATGACGAAGATCGTCTCCTGGATCACCGCCCCGCCCAAGAGCGCCGACACCTGCAAACCGATGACGGTGATCACCGGGATGAGGGCGTTGCGCAGGGCATGGCGGGAGAGCACCGTCCGCTCTTTCAACCCTTTGGCCCAGGCGACGCGCACGTAGTCCTGGCGCAGCACGTCCAGGAGCGACGAGCGCATCAGCCGCATGGTGATGGCGGACAGCGCCAGCCCCAGCGAAGCGGCGGGCAGCAGCATCTTCTGGATGTTGTCCACCGGGTCCTCGGTAAACGGCGTGTATCCGGTGGGGGGAATCACGCCCCACCAGATCGCCGGCAGCACCAGGATGAGCGTCGCCAGCCAGAAGCCGGGGATGGCCAGCCCCAACATGCTGAGCACGCGGGCCAGGTAATCCAGCGGCCCGTCCTGACGGGTTGCGGAGACGATGCCGGCCAGCACGCCCAGCGTCACACCGAACACCATCGCCAGCAGCGCCAGCTCGATGGTGACGGGCACGCGCCGGCGGAACTCATCCGCTACCGGCGTGTTCGTGCGCAGCGATTGGCCGAAGTCGCCACGCACCACGCCACCCACCCAATCAACGTACTGGGCGGCCAGCGACTTGTTCATCCCCAACTGGGCCAGCAGCTCTTCTTTCTCCTCCGGGCGGATGTTCGTGCCGAACTTGACATCCACCACATCTCCGGGCACCACCCGGATGAGGATGAAGGTGAGCATCGTCACGCCGATCAGCACCGGGATAGCCAAAATCAGCCGCCGGATGACATACCGCCCCACGCGCCGCCTCCCCGTTGACTACCGTGCCCTACCGATCGGTAAACCCGCCCTGGCCCGCTGCCGGGGGCAGCCGGTACACAGCACACAAGCGGATGAGCCGCGCGGAAAGACGTGCCGCCCTGCAGTAGCACGGTTGGTATACCGCCGCCACAGGTCACTGTCAACGGAATTTGGGGGCTGCATCGACGAAATTGATACCAGCGGTAAGAATCGATGCAGGTGGGGCATTACCCCTATGCTTCCACCGCTACACCCGCCACTGTCCGGTCGTGCCGGACACGAGGCTGTAGGGTAACAGCGGGACAGTAGTGAGGGGTGAAGGATGATGCGCTGCAGCGTTCCTCATCCTGCCCCTCCCGCGTTGAGGGTGAGCATGACGCCAACGGCCACCACCACCGCGGCCGAGGCCAGCGGCACCGCCCGCGCCACCCGGCCGGGTACGTGCACGCGGGCAAGCCGGTGGCGGGCGTACACCAGTAACAGGCCAATACCGGTCAGCACCGCCGCTAGCCCGGCGCTGAACGCCGCCACCAGCACCATGCCGTATCCCACCCGCCCCAGCGAGATCGACGTCAGCAGCACCACAATCGCCGTCGGGCACGGAATCATCCCACCAATGACACCCAGCCAGACGACGGGGAGCAGCGAGTGCCGGTGCGCGTGGGGGTGCTCGTGCGGATGCGGATGGTCATGGTGATGGTCGTGCGCTCGCGTCCTCCCCCGCCACCGCGCCCACAGCAGCGATAGGCCCATCGCTACCACGAGCAGACCGGAGCAGAGCGACAGCACGGGGTACAGGTCTTCGGGCACGATGAACCGGGAAGCGCTGAGGGTGATGACGCCGAGCAGGTACACCCCCGCCGTGTGTGTGGCCGTCACCGTTAGCCCCAGGATCAGGGCGTGCCACGCAGTCCCGCGCGTGCCAGTCAGGTAGGCGGCAACGATGGTCTTGCCGTGGCCTGGCCCCAGCGCGTGTAGCGCTCCCCAGGCCACCGCCGCCAGCAGCGTCACCAGCGCCACCACCGGCGTCAGCTCGCGCGCTGCCGCCGCTCGCGCGAAGCCCCCCAGCGGGCCACGGCCGGCGGCCCTGGGAGCCGGTGTGACCGGTGCGGGCGCCGCCACTCCGGCGCCGGCATCGGGGTCTGCCACTCCCGGAACAAAGCTGAAGCGCGCCTCCCGCACCGTCAGCGGCCGCTCCAGCCGGTCTGCTGGGTAGGAGCGCAGGGTATCGCTCACGTCGCGCGCGGGGACGCTGCGCTCGCGCACCGCCGCACCACTGGTGCCGCGGACGACGATCTCCTGCCAGCCCCGGCGCCCCTCATAGTTGGTGTCGCGCAGGAGGGCCTGCACCTCGCCGGCGCGGACGCGGTCCGGCAGCGCCGCCGTGAACACCGCGTCGATGCGCAGCACCGGCAGTCCACCCTGCCCCTCACTCACCGTTACCAGTCCGGATTCCACCACCAGCGGCAGCCGGGCGCCGCCAACCGTGAGCTGCAGCCCGCGTGCCAGCTCCGGCAGCCTGCGGTCGAGGTAGGCCGAAGTCTCAACATCCGCCCCTTCCTGGTAGGCCGGGATCTCTGCCATGTCGATGGCATAGACCACGCGGATGTGCTCCGCCCCCGGCTCCACCCGCGCGTAGCGGCTAATGGTGAAGTTGCCGAGCGGGTGCGCCGCCGCCGGTCGCGCATGCAGGGCAGAACCGAGCAGCACGGCCAATGCCATCACCAACCACCATATCCGTGCCCGGACCGCCAGCCACCTCTTCATGCCGTCGCTCTCCGCCTTCCGCGTGCAACCCCTGCGCGCCCTTCGTGGTAGGTGAACGGCCTGTCACCGTCCTTCACATGCCCGGTACCGCGTTCGTCGCGCGCTCTCCACGGATCGCCGCCGCGTGTGCGCGTAGCACCGGGTCGCGGCTGCCCAGGCGCAACGCCTCTTCGATATAGGGACGGGCCTCCTCGGTGCGGCCGGCGCGGAACAGCGCCCAGGCCAGCACGCCGGCGGCGTGGATGCTGGGGCGGCGCTGATAGCCGCGTTGGGCCAGCGTGACCGCCGCCGCGGCGTCTCCGTGGTCCGCCTCCAGCCGCGCCCGTTCGATGTCGGTGTCCATACCGCTGTCCTGGTACAACCGCAGCACGGCGCGGGCCAGGCCGAACTGCCGTTCGGCCTCCACCGGGCGGCCTGCGCGCAGATAGAGCTCGCCCAGGGCGACCAGGTGCTCCGCGGTGGGGAACGTTGCTACCGCCTGCAACAGCTGCCGCTCCGCCTCGGTATCGTTGCCGGCAGCGGCGGCCAGCCGCGCCAGCCCGCCCAGCGCCGGGGCATAGCCGGGGATGACCGCCAGCGCCGCCCGATACTGATGCTCCGCCTCGGCGATGCGCTCTGCCTGCCCAAGCAGACCGGCCAGCAGCACGCGCACGTATGCCGTGTGTTCGGACGCGGGCGCACCGGCGCGGACAGCCCGCTCCATCGCGTCAATGGCGCCGGGTATGTCGCCGTGTAGCTCGCGCAGGTGGGAGACGCGGGCGTACGATGCCAGGTCCGGCCGCAGGTCCACCATCTGCTGTACCGTGGACACGGCCTCGTCATAGCGGCCCAGCTCCACCAGCGCATCGCCGATGATGCCGTAACCGGCGGCGCGCGCCGGAGCGGCGGTGACGGCGCGCTGCCCCCAGGTGCGTGCATCCTCAAACTGATGCCGCGCCAGCGCCAGCGTCCCCATCCCCTGTAGCGCCTCCGGGTGCTCCGGGCTGAGCGCCAGCGCCTGGGTGAGCACCTGCTCGGCGCGGCCGTAATCGGCCGGGTCCGCCGTCTCGCGCGCCCGCTGCAGGTAGGCCAGCCCCAGTTGCGCCAGCGTGCCCGGCTCGGGCGCACCGCGCGTCAAGCGGCTGTGTAGGGTCGCAATCGCCCGGTCCGTATCGCTCCGTGGGGTGCTTGCCTGCTCCAAGAGCCGCTGCTCCTGGATCGCCACCGGCGCGGTGCCCCGCTGCCACAGCTTCGCCGTCACGTATGCGCCACCTGCCAGCACCAGCACCGCCACCGAACCGCTCAGCAAGACCATGCGCAGCCGCATGACCGTACCTCCCCAAGGGGGAAGCGGCCGGGTTCTGGATCCCGGTCCGTTTCCCCACGCGTTGCGCTCGCTCGGCTGCTCGTCATCCCCGCGAGCAGGGGGCATGACGAGCGGGGCAGAGGGGCCTGGCTCTTGGTCGTTGCCAAGACCCCCCCCGCTCGCGATGCTCGCGACCCCCCCTGCTAGTCCCCGTGCGCTCGCGCCCAATCCACCACCCGGCAAAGGCGCGATGCTCGCGATGCTCGCGACCCCCTGCTAGGCGGTAACGAGGGGCGGGGTGCTCGCTCTGCCTCTGCTGGGGGTGGCGAGGGGACCCGCAGCCTCGTTCTCTACCGGTTGCCGCTGTGCGGGGCGGCCAGGTACGGGAACTCGTGGCGGAAGGGTACGTCGTTGGTGGGGATGCCCTGGCTGAGACTGGCCGCGCCCGGCACGTTCTTCAGCACGCCACCAACGGCGGCCAGCGAGATATCCGTCACCTCATCCGTCAGCCGGCGGCCATTAGGGAAGCCGGCCAGGTCACCGCCGAGCACACCCATACGGTTGGGGTTGGCGGAGGGTGGCACGGCCAGGTTGATGCGCAGCATCTCCGATGGCTTGGCGTTCGCCACGTTCGGCTTGGTCAGGTCCGGCACGCCGGTGAGGAACACGGCCACCAGGTCATCGCGCCCGCTGGTGGGGGCAGGGAAGCTCAGCACCAGGTTCATCAGCGCCGCCAGCTCCGGATCGGTGACGGCCCTGAGGAACTGGGCGTCATCGCGCGGGTGCGAGGCGTTGAACAGGTCCTTCGCGCCGCGCGGGGCCACCACTTCGTTTACCAGCGGGTGACCGAGGCGCGATACCTGCACCAGCTCTCCATGCGTGGCCGTGCTGCCATCCGCGTTCAGCACGCGCATCGACGGACGATGAGCGCTCATCCACGCGCCGATGACGGCGTTGGGCGCCTTTGTGTCCGTGGGGCGCGTGCCGCCGGCGGTGAAGCGGGTGATCGGCGCCTGGAGCACGATGCTGTGCACGTTGGTTCCTGCCAGGCTGTCGCGCGCCTGGCCGGCAGGCGACACCTGCAACAGGTCAAAGACGCGCAGGTCCACCCAGAAGGCGTCATCAGTGGGACCGGCGAAGATGCGCGCGCCGCCGGTGTTTGGCACCTCGTAGATCGCCTGTGCCGCCACCTTGTCGTAGTCCGGGAAGGAGCGCTTGCCAACGTTGTTGGGGGCCACGGGTACATGCTCTGCCAGCACGCGCGGCGCGCTGCCCCGGTCGGTGCGGGTGAGCGTGTACGTCTGGACGACGTTCAGGTCCGGGTCGTCGATGCTATCGACCTGACCGGTGGTATACAGGAAGGTGCCGGGGTTCTTGGTGGTGGTGGTAAACCGCCACTCGTAGACGATGTCCTCCTCGGCGTCGTGGTTGTTGTCCACGTTCAGCCGGTACACCACATCCTCACCGAACTTGTAGTAGTTGGGGCCGCCATCCGGCGCCTCCAGCGGGTTGTAGCTCATCACAAAGGTGATCATGTCCGGCCGGTCCGGGGCAATGAACATGTAGAAGTCGGTGCCGTCCGCCTCCGGGTCTGTGGAGATCAGCGGCGCTTCGCGGTGGCTGGAGGCAGTGATGGCGGGTGGGTCGTGACGGGGGACCAGCAGCCCCGTCGCGCCCAGGGTGACCGCGGCAAGGGCGCCGAGCAGTCCGATGGTGCGTTTCACCGTGATGGGTCCTTTCTTGGCTCTCACTGGCAGCGGGTCGCGCCTGTGGTAGGGCGGCGTATGACGGTGTGATGGTGCGAGCAGCCTCCCCCTTCCCCGCGCCACTCCCGGACAGCGGCGCGAGACAGCACGATCCCAGTACTCTCGCGGTGAATGTGCGAGAATGAGCGAGCACGAGCGCGTCCGGGAGTTCCGGCGGGCCGTGCGTGCCGGTGCTGTCTGGTATCAAGTGCTACGTGATCAGCGGTGCACGCGGATCAGTCCGGCCGGAACATCGCGGCAAGATTTCATTCGAGGGTGCCGTCTATGCCACTGGCGGACCGCCACCGCGCCCGTCTGCGCGCCGCGCTGGAGGCGGTGCTGCGTGCTGAAGATGCCGTCGCCGAGGTAGCCGCTGCCGCGGCCCGCACCGGCGACCCCGCCACCGACGCCACGCTCGACACCGCCGCCGAACATCTCCACGGCGCGGCCGGTGCGCTGGTGCAGCTGCTGGCCGGAGATTAGGGAAAAGGGGACCAGGACCCCCCACTCACTGCGCGCGACCCTCTGCGAGGGGGCTTTACGTGGGGCGCACGCTCACGATCACGTCCTCGTCATCCCCCGAGCAGGGGTATGCCCGCAGGGCAGGGGAGCGGCTCCCTCCAGGATGCCCCCTGCGGCAGAGGAGCGGTTTGAGGGGAGGAAGGACCCTCGCTCTCCCTAAAGTCAAATCGGGCGACGCGCTGCAGGCGCACACCCTCCACCTTGTCCGCTCACCACCGTGAAGGGGACGGCCCGGCAGCGGCCTTCGCCCTGCGGGCGAGCGGGGCGGCGCTGGAGCGGGCCAGGCACAGCACGGGCGCCAGTGCCGCCACCACGCCGCCATACGTAACGATCACCAGCGTGCGTACGGCGGCTGGCTCACGCTGGATATCGTTCGGCGCATACGAGGGCTGGATGGAACGGATACGTCGCAATCACCATGCGAGAGCACCAGCGGCATCACAGCGCCTCGGCCACGGCAGCAAGCACGCGGGCGGCGCGGATACCGGCCGCGGCGATAGCGGGAACGACGTCGCCGGGGGTGAGTGGACAGACCGCCTCGTTGTCGGAGATGGCGCGCACGGCCAGAAAAGGCACCTCGTGCAGTGCGCATACCTGGGCCACGTAGGCGCTTTCCATATCCTCGCAGGCGGCGCCGAAGTCCTCATGCAATTCGGCCAGCTCTTGCGGTTCCACGGTCCAGGCATCGGCCGAGCCGATGATGCCGGTAGTCACGTGGCCGGGGCGCGGCGGGACAGCGGCGGGCCAGCCGGGCGCCTCCCACGGACCCAGTCCGGCGAGTGCGGCCTGCCCGGCGGTGACGGCCAGCGCCAGCAGCCTACCGTCGGCGGGCAGGCCGTCATGATGGTGGATGCGCTCACCGTGCCGGCGGTAGCGCAGCAGGGTGGCGTGCAGGCCACGGGCCGCGCGGGCGGCGCGGACCGCGCGGCTGGTGATGATCACGTAGTGCTCCCCTACAACGACATCACCAGGCAGTAGCTCCAGCTGGTGGGCACCGGCCGAGCCACCATGCAACACCGCCGCGGGTGCGAAGCACGCCAAAAGCCGCTCGGTGGCGGCGGCGGCGTTCACCGGCCCAACATCAGAAAGGATGAAGAGCAGCGGCCGCCCGGAGGCGGTGCGCGTCTCGTATACCTCCCACGGCCCGGCGGGCGCGGCGGCAGTGCGGCGCAGATCCGGGTACAGCGCCCGATACGGCGCGAACTCCCCATCCATGGGCACAACCACAGCAACGGTCATCGTGGAGCCTGTCCGCTTGTCAACGTGTCAGCGGTCAGCTTACCGCTGCCGGACGGGATAGCGCACGCGACCGGCGGACCGCCACGATCACCGCCGGTGGCGCACAGGCGGCCCAGCTCAGACGCGACCGCGCACCGCCCAGGCACGAGCGATTAGCGGAATCGCGCCGTCCGGCTGGATGGGTAGCCCGGCGCGCACTCGCTCGCGCAGGGCGGCGCGCGGCTCAGCGCCGAGCGACATGACGTATCCGGGCGCGGGGCCCTGGCCACCCAGGAACGGATCCCAGTAGTCATCGAAGTCGCGGAAGCGGGTCGGGACGTCGATGGCACGCACGTCGACCTCCGCGAGGCCGGCCGCGGAGAAGAGCGCGGTCAGCGGCTCTGGCCGGCAGATGGGAAAGCGGCTGCCCTCGACGTGGCGCCGTGCGCCGGGATCGAGGGCGGCTGCGGCGTCCCAGAAGTGGCGCATCATCTGCATCTCACCGGCGTAATCCCAGACATAGACGGCGACGGCGCCACCGGCGCGCGTCACCCTGGCCAGCTCGGTAACCACGCGCTCCGGCTGTGGCGCGAAGTTGAGCATCAGCCCTCCGACGGCGGCATCGTAGGTAGCGTCTGACTCTGCGATTGCCTGGGCGTCGCTGATGTGGAAGCCGGCGCGCGGGTCCGGCTGCTGGGCTCGTGCATAGGCGATGAAGCTGGCCGAGGTGTCGATACCCGTGACCAATCGGGGGGCCGCTGTTGCCAGGATTTCGGCGGTGAGCGCGCCGGTGCCGCAGCCAGCATCGAGCCAGTGCCCGCCCGGCGGGACGGCCAGCCAGCTGAGAAACTCCCGTGCAACCAGCCGGCTCCACCGCCCGACGTAGCGGTCATAGGCGGCCGCATTGGCCCACGTGTCCGGTGGCTCTGATGGTGCGTTCACCGGCGCTCCTTCCGGCGGGGAGCGCCGCCATCGTAGCAGACGCCCGAACGGCGGGCGTACCGCGCCGCCTGGGCGAAGCGCTGGCGGGCTACACCTCATCGGGATGTGCGGCCCCGCTGCACCAGATCAGCCACCACTGGTACGCCTCTTCAATCACCTCACTCAAGGTTGGCCAGCCTTCCACGCCGGTGTGCTGGACAGGCATGCGTTCTTCGATGCCGTTGTCCTGGTACTGGTGCCGGTGATGTGCGTCGGGATGACCTGGATGGTCGTGTGCGTTGTCAAATCGAAACAGATGGCGAATACGTGTGGAGCCAGCCGCCTCCACACGCTGCTGCACGTGGTAGGAGTACTTGCGTGTCCGCACCTGCGGTCGCCCGGATACCTGTCGTACTTCGAGGGTCTTCTGGACGTGGATCTCCAGCCCGCCACAGCAGTGCAGAACACCGCTGAACGAGATCACGATATCGCTGATGGCTATCGTAATCGTATTACTGAGGATAAAGTGCTCGAAGCTATCGAGACGGTTCTGATGCGCATGGAAATAGTCCTGCCAGCTATTCCAGCCGTGCCGGTCCGTCATCGGTTAAGGCTCTGAAGAGGTCTAGTTTTACCAACCAGTCGCTGATCTCGGCGGTCTCGCGCAAGATACCGTCATGCAACGCCTGCTCCAAGTCCGCCGAGGACAGCTCATAGCGGCATTCATAGGCGGCGATAGCCCGGCAGGTCTGCTCGATCATGCGCGCCCGACTGGCGAGCAAGGCGGACGGTGACGCCCAAGGGCTTTCAGATGTCGTCATGGTGCGCTCCTGCCGGTGTCCTGCGCCTGGCGGCTGTCATTTATCATCGATTGTCGGATGGCGCCAGGCAAATGAACAGCGCCACGTGGGCGATGGGGTTCAGGCCGGCGGGGAGCGCCGCCATCGTAGCAGACGCCCGAACGGCGGGCGTACCGCGCCGCCTGGGCGAAGCGCTGGCGGGCAGCGGCACGGGCGGTGCGGCGCTGGGCGGCGGGTATCTCCGGCTCGTCAAGCTGGAAGGCATCGACCTTGCCGCGGACATAGGCGCGGTAACACTGGTAGAACGGCAGCACAGCGGGCAGTGTCGTGTCACCGCTACGGGCGATGTACGCCGCGATGAACTCTGCCGCCAGATCTGCCCGGCCGTGGCCCTCCAGGTCCATAGACAGGAAGGCGATATCGGCGGCGGCGTCACCGTAGCGGAAGCGTTCGTTGAACTCGATGCAGTCGTACACCTGGACCGTGCCGTCTTCCTCCAAGCAGAGCGAGGCCAGGCGCAAGTCGCCGTGGCAGTCACGGGCGCGGCCCTCGGCGATGCGCTGTTCGAACAGCGGGCCGAGCCGCGCCACGTCGCGGTACACGGCGGCGGCGATGGCGGCGTAGCGGCGCACGCCGATGACGGAGCGGGCGTGGGGCAGCGTCTGGGCGAAGTTCTCCTGCCAGTTGGCCAGCAGCGCCGAAGGCCGGGCGAAGGACGCGATGTGCATGTCTGTGGCCGCACGCCGGTAAAAGTCCGCCAGCTGCTCCCCCAGCCGGGTGAAGAAGCCGGCGGGGATCGCGCCTTCCACCAGCACCAGCCGGTCGAGCATCCGCTCGGCGGGCAGCCGCCGCATGACGACCGCCCAATCGACAGCGGCGCCCCCGTCATCCTCGCCGGGCGCGCCCAGGCGGTGCCCGCCACCGGGTACGGGCAGCACCGGCGCCACGCCCAGGTACAGGTGATGGGTCAGCCGCTGGTTGAGCCGCACCTCCGCCTGACAGGCCGCGCGCCGCCGTTCTGGCGTGGTGAAGTCCAGAAAGCCCATCTCCCGCGGCTTCTTTAGCTTGACGGCGCGCTCGCCCGCCAGCAGCACATAGGAGATGTGCGTCTGGATCAACTCCGCCACGCCCGTTCCCGGCCCAAGCGCATCCGGTAGGAGCAGGGAGGGGACGGAGCTCACCTCTCCGCCGCCGGTGGGTGCGACCGCCATCCCGCGCGCGTGCGGCTTCATCATCGTCTTCTCCCCGCTGCGCCGGCGATGCGGTGGGGAAGTGCCCGCCACCCGTTCGTTGCGCGCGACGGATGGGAGGAGGACCCCCCCGCTCGCCATGCTCGCGACCCCCCTGCTAGGGGGTTTAACGTTGGGCCGCTGCTTGCGATGCCCCTGCTAGGGTTTAGCGAGGGGCGCGCTGCTCGCGACGCCCCCCGAATGACGGGCCGCCGTCTCCCACCGCCGGGGTTTAGCGAGGGGGGCGCTGCCCCTGCACAGGGGGTGAACCGGTGGGGCCACTACCCCATCATCCCCCTGGCAGGCAGGCGCCTGCAGGGCAGGGGGCGGCTGCTCCTCGGCGCTAGACGGCCACCGGCCCGCCCAGGAGGCAGCGCAGCACATCTCCCCGGGAGAGGACACCGGCCAGCCGCCCTTCACGGCAGACGGGCAGGCGGTGGACACCCCATTCCTCCATCAGTCCGGCCGCCTCCAACAGGCCGGTCTCAGGGGTGACGAAGATCGGATAGACCTGCATCAACGCGGAGACGGGCACTTCGCCCAGCTGGTCGCCGCGGCGGATGGCGCGGATCAGGTCTATCAATGTGATCATACCCAACACCTTGCGCTCGGCATCAACAACGGGCAGGCCGGTGATTTCGAGCTGGGTGAGGGTGTGCGCCGCGCTCAGCGCCGTCTCGTCGGGCGCGGCCGTGTACGTGTGCATGGACATCGCCTCGCCAACAATCATCACCGGGCCTCCTTTGTCGAGCGGTCAGCTTGCAGCGATCAGGACGCTGGTGTTCGGGCAGGATTAGCCGTGCGGAATTCCCCGCTGACCGCTCATCATGCCACGCCGGTCGGGCGGACGGCGACAACGGGGGCGAGGCCGCTGCGCAGTACTGCCTCGGTGACGCTGCCGGCCACGAGCTGCTGCATCCCGCCGTGGCCGTGCGTGGCCATCACCACGAAGTCCACCGGGCTGGCGCGCAGGTAGCGGATGATCTCCTGGGCGGGAGATGCGCTGACCAGCACCACCGTATCCACCGGCACCGGGCCGAGCGCGGCGGCCTGACGTTGGAGATCCTCGCGCGCTCGCCGCTCTTCCAGGTCAACCAGCGAGGGAAGGTCGCCGGGTGCAGATCCGTCCACCGGCGGCGTCACGCGCAACAAGCGCACCTGCGCGCCCAACTGCTCGGCCAGCCGCGCCGCTACGGGCACGGCCTGCGCCGCCAGCGGCGAGCCGTCCAGGGTGACAAGGATCGTTTCCATGGCATACCCTCCGCTCAGCGCGCCAGCAGCGCGTCGCGCTCGTAGCGGCCCTGGATGTCATACAGCCGCAGCCGGTAGACGACCGGCTCGCCGTCACCCGGCGGGCAGGCGGCCAGGCTGGGCGGGTGCGGCCGGCCGCCCTGACCGGCGATCAGGGCCAGCGCCCGGCGGCGGGCCACCGGCTCCGTGATTTCCTCGTAGACGCCATAGGCGATCACCGTTCGCCACAGGGAAGGCGTGGTAATCTGCTCCACCTCCAGACAGGCGCCTGGGTGGGCGCGCAAATAGGCGAGCTTACCACCGTCGCGCGAGTGCAGGTAGACATCTTGCCCGTCATAGCCGTAGCACACGGGAAAGATATGCACCCTCCCGCCGCCAAACAGACCCAGGCGGCCGATGCACTCGGCGCGCAACACCTGATCTTTCTCCCGCGCATCGAGCGAGCCGATCATGGAGCTGCCTCCTGGGGGCTGTACCCTCAGGATGCGCGGATCGCCGCGGGGCGTCTGTCGGGCGGGCTCCGCCGCGGGGCGTCAGGCATCTCCCGGAATGCGGCAGCCCCCGCCCGCACCCGCAGAGGTTGCCTGACAGACGCGACGGCCGGTGTACGTCCAAGATGAGGGTAGCCACGGCCGAAGGGAGGGTACGGCGATGAAGATGTCCACGGTTGTTGTCCCGCTGGACGGCTCGGCGGTGGCGGAGGCTGCGCTGCCGTACGCCGAAGCGCTGGCCACCGCGCTGCACGCGCCGATGCGCCTGATGACCGTCAAGCCGCCGGAGGTGCGCGGGGCTCTGGCAACGCTGCCCGAGGGCCGCCCGGCCCAACCGGAGGCCCCGGCCTCTGAGGAGTACCTGCAGCGCTGGGCGGCAGTGCTCACCAAGCGCGGGTTGACTACCTCCGTCATCATCGCCACCGGCGACCCCGTTGACGAAATCTTGGCCGCTGCCGATGACGCGCCCGGCGGCGTGGTGGTGATGGCCACGCACGGCCGCGGCGGGGTGGAGCGCTGGATGATCGGCTCGGTGGCAGACAAGGTGATGCGCCTGTGCACCCGGCCGGTGCTGCTGGTGCGCCCGCCCGCCCCGGAGGATGAGGACACGACGGTGATGCCGGCCACCGTCGCGCTGCGCCGCATCCTTGTCCCGCTCGATGGCTCGGCGCTGGCCGAGCACGCGCTGGAACCGGCGATGACGCTGGTCCGTGGCACCCATGCCATGCTGGTGCTGGTGCGGGTGGAGCCATGGTTGGCGGCGATGGCGCCGATGTACGGCTACCTCCCCGATCTCTCCACGATGGACCAGCAGGCAGAGGACGCGGCCCGCGCCTACCTGGATGGCGTCCGCGCCCGCTATCCGGACATCGCGGCGCAGTGCGTCGTGTTGCGTGGCTCGGTGGCCGAGCGGCTGCCGGCCTATGCCGCCGAGGGGGAGATCGACCTGACGGTGATGACCACTCACGGCGCCGGCGGGATGCGGCGGCTGGTGCTGGGCTCCAACGCCGACCGGCTGGTGCGCTCCGGCGCGCCGGTGCTGCTGGTGCACGAACTCCCGGCGGACAAGGAGGCGAAGGAAGCAGAACGGGCCAGGGCGACGCGCTGCGCCACCTGTCACCGCCTGATCAGCTTCGCCGTCAGCGGCGATGAGCGCTGCCCGCGCTGCCAGACGCACCTGCACACCTGCGCCAACTGCGTCTTTTCAGACGGGCTGGCCTGTATCCTGCAGCGGCCCGAGGCGCACAGCCGCACCACCTACCCCGGCCATGGCTGCCCGCGCTTCACCTTCCGCGAGACGGCCGGCACGCTGCCGCTGACCGCGCGGTGAGCAGGGCAGCGTCTCGGGGCCCGGGTTAGCCGCCGCCCGCTCTCTCTCCCGCACGCGGGGGAGGAGCGGGCTTCTCCATCTCTGCGTTAGAGCTCCATCAGCGGCACCTGCGCTGGAACGAGCAGGGGAGCGGAGGTAGCGCGCAACACCTCGGCCACGGTGATATCGGGCGCGATCTCGCGCAACGCCAGCCCGGCAGCCGTGACCTCCAGCACCGCCAGGTCGGTGACGATCAGGTTGACACAACCCTTGCCGGTCAGCGGGTAGGTGCATTCCGGGAGGATGCGCCCCTCACCGGTCTTGGTGACGTGCTCCATCAACACGATCAGGCGGCGGGCGCCAGTAGCCAAGTCCATCGCGCCGCCGATGGAGCCGCCGCCGCGGGCCGGCACCATCCAGTTTGCCAGGTCGCCCGTGACGGACACCTGCAGGCCGCCGAGAATGGCGACATCGATGTGCCCGCCGCGGATCATGGCGAACGATGCATCCGAAGAGAAGAACGACGCCCCCGGCACGGTGGCCACCGGCTGCCCGCCGGCGTTGATCATGTCCGGGTCAAACAGCGCGTCATCCTCCAGTACGCCGCCATAGCCGAGGATGCCGTTCTCGGCCTGGAACAGCACACCCTCCGGCGCGTAGGAGGCCACCAGCGTGGGCAGGCCGATGCCCAGATTCACCACCATCCCCGGGGCCAGTTCCCGCGCGGCCCGCATCGCGATCAGCTCTCTGGTAAGTGGCATACCGTGCTCCACGTCTCTGCAGGGTGATGGGGAGGGGAGTACCCGCCTCCTGCCCCGTGTGCCGGAGGGATGCCTGTGGGGCAGGGGGCCGGACCCCTCACCCTTGCCAGCGCACGGGGACGGCAGGACAGCGCACCAGCCGGTCGACGTAGATGCCGGGGGTGACGATGTGCTCCGGGTCCAGGCTGCCGGTGGGAACGATCTCCTCCACTTCGGCGATGACCAGCCGGGCGGCGGTGGCCATCGGCACGTTGAAGTTGCGGCCCGCGCCGCGATAGACGAGGTTGCCCCGCTCGTCTGCCCGCTGAGCGCGGATCAGCGCCACATCGGCGGTCAGGGCATGCTCTAGGACGTGGGGGCGGCCGCCGAACAGCCGTGTCTCTTTGCCTTCTGCCGCGACCGTATCGGGACCCACCGGAGACCAGAAGGCGGGAATGCCGGCCCCGCCGGCGCGGATGCGCTCTGCCAGCGTTCCCTGGGGGACCAGCTCCAGCGCCACCGCGCCCGCCCGCCACTGCCGCTCGAAGTGCGTGGTGCGGCTGCCGGAGGCGCGGATGGCGAAGGTGGTGATCATCTTGGCAAGCTGGCCGTGCTCGGCCAGGCTGTCGAGCTCGTCGCCCAAGCCGATGTTGTTGGCGATGGCGGTCAGCCCGCGCGTCCCCCGCCGCACCAGCGCCCGGATGAGGTTGGTGGGCGAGCCCGCCGAGACAAAGCCGCCGGCCATGATGGACATCCCGTCCGTCACGCCCTCCAGCGCCGCATCCGCCGTCGGAAACTCTTTCATGCGCACCGCCAAGCCCGCTCCGGCACCCAGCATACGAGACCGGCGGCCCAGCGGCGCCCCCACGTTACCTACCAGGTCCCTCCGCGGCTGCGATGCCGCGCCAGAGCAGCTCTACCACCGAGTCCAGCCGCTCGGGCGGTGCATCGCGGCCGGCGAGATGGCGGGCAAAGAACACACCCGTCAACACATCAACTACCGACTCCAGGTCGATATCGGGGCGCACGTGGCCACGCTGGACGCCGCGTTGCAGCACGGGGCGCAGCCGCGCCCGCCCCGGCCGGATGGCCGCCTCGCGGAACTGCTCCAGCAGATCGGGGTTGCGCCGCTCCTCCACCAGGACGGTCCCGGCCATGGGCAAGACCGGGCCGGTCATCAGCAGCCGCTGGACCTGCGCCAGCAGCGCCACCAGATCGGCGCGGGTGTCGCCTGTGTCCGGTGGTGGCCCGGTATCGGCGATCAGGGTAGCCATGGCTGCCATCACCAGTTCCTTCTTGTCGCGGTAGCGCCGGTAGATGGTGGCCTTGCCGGCACCCGCGGCAGCAGCTACCCCCTCCACCGACATCGCGGCATACCCATGCTCACCCAGCAGGCGGAGCGCGGCATCGAGAATCGCACGCCCGGCGGCCGGACTGCGCGGGCGGCCCGGGGTGGCCGCGGTTCGTTCGGTCACGTGGGTGTGCTCCTGGGTGCGCTAACCGGCGCCGGCGACGGGCGCCCCGGCAGGAAGCGCAACACCAGGAGCGCCCCCACGGCAGCAATCCCCGCGCCGATCAGCAGCGTCGTGCTGAGCGCGTCCACGAAGGCGCGCGCCGCGGCCGCCTGCAACGCCTCGCCGGCAGGACTGCCCAGCACTCCCGCCAGGTGCATCGCCATCCCGACGGAGTTCTGAGCGGCGTCTGCCTGTGCCGCCGGCAGCTCGGCGGTGGCGTCGATCATGTGTGCAGCGTACATGGCGTTGAACAGGGAGCCTAACACGGCGATGCCCAACGCGCCGCCTACCTGGCGGGAGGTGTCGTTCATCGCCGAGCCGACACCGGCATTCGCCTCCGGCACGGCGCCCATCACGGCCTCGGTTGCAGGAGCCATGGTGTTCCCCATGCCCGCCGCCAGCGCCACCAGACCCAGGGAGAACAGCCATGCCGCCGTATCCGTGTCGAGCTGAGACATGGCGGCGGCGACCACGGCCACGGTCAGCATCCCGCCCGCCACTACCCGGGCGGTGCCAAAGCGGCGCACCAGCCGGTGGCTGTTGGAGGCGCCCAGCATCATCCCGATTGCCAGTGGGGTGAGACGCAGGCCGGCTTGGAGCGCCGAGTAGCCACGCACGAACTGGAGATACTGCGTGAACAGGAACAACGCGCCGAACAGCACCAGGAAGGCCAGGGCGATGGCGCCGGCACCGGCCGAGAACCGCCGATCGGCAAACAGCCGGATGTCAAGCATCGGCCGGCCGGCACGCCGCTCCCACATCACGAAGGCCGACCCCAGGGCAAGCGCGCCGGCAAACCCGCCCAACACCAACGGGTCCAGCCAGCCGCGCCCCGGCGCCTCGATGATGGCGAAAACCAGCGCGGAGAGGGCAGCCACGGAAAGCACGGCGCCGCCCAGGTCGATGGGCGGCGCACCGGCGTCGCGGCTCTCTGGTACCAGCACCAGCCCCGCCGCCAGCGCCAGCAAGACGATGGGAACGTTGATGAAAAACACCGCGCTCCAGTTGAAGTGCTCCAGCAGCCAGCCACCGAGCATCGGGCCGATGGCGATGCCAAGCGCCGCCACCCCGGTCCAGATGCCGATCGCCTTGCCGCGCTCCTCTCTGGGGAACACGTCCACGATCACCGAGAGGGTGGAGGGCATGATCAGCGCACCCCCAACACCCATCAATGCCCGCGCCGCGATCAGCTGCCCGCTGGATTGGGCAGCGGTGGCCAGCAGGCTGGCAACGCCGAAGATCACCAGCCCGGCCTGCAAGGCGCGCTTGCGGCCAAACCGGTCTCCCAGCGAGCCCATCGTCAACAGCAGACCGGCGAACACCAAAATGTAGGCATCGACGATCCACTGCAAGCCGGAGGCGGAGGCGTTGAACTCGCGCTGGAGCGTCGGCAGCGCGACGTTGAGGATCGTATTGTCCAGGCCGATGATCACCAGGCTGACGGACAGCACAACCAGCGTCCACCAGCGCCGTGCATAGGTCGGAGCGGGAGCCGCCTTCGCGATGCTTGACATACAGCACCTCATAATACGATACGGTATCGTATTGATACTGCAACGGTAATCCCGTGCGCCTGCGCTGTCAAGAGCAGCCAGCCGGAGGTGAGTACGGCATCTCAGGGCAGTGCACGCCAGCGTCGGGAGCGCAGCGTCATCCCTGCCATCCGGGGCGGCGGGTCCGGGCGGCGCACCTGCGGCGAGCCGGTGGAGCGGTTGGAGTCCGCTACCGTCCCAACACGTTCTCGGCGTAGCGGTTGGTGATGTGCCCGCTCGCGCGCAGCCGGTCCATCTGCTTGTCGCCCAGCCCCAACAGGTCGCGGTAGACGGCCGCGGTATCCGCGCCGAAGGGGGCAGGGGCGGTGCGGATGCGGATATCGGAACGGGAGAAGCGGTAGGGCGGGCGCTGGAACGGCGTCTCCGGGTAGTCGTCGGTTGCGGGCAGCGTCTGCCAGGCGCCGTTGGCCGCAAGCTGCGGGTCGGTGGCAGCATCCGCGGCGTTCAGCACCGGCCCGGCGGTGACGCCCGCCGTTTGCAGCCGGTGAAACAGCGCATCGCGCTCCTGCTTCGCTGTCCAGGCGGCGATCTGCTGTTCGATCAGCCCTTCGGCGGCGGCGCGGCCGGCGGCGGTGGCAAAGGCGGCATCCAGCGCCCAGCCGGGGCGGCCCATCGCCGCCACCAGTGCTGCCCATTCGCCGTCATTGCGGCAGGAGAGCGCCAGCCAGCGATCCGCGCCGGCACAGGGGAAGACGCCGTTGGGGATGTAGCCCTCGGCGCTGCGATTGCCGGTGGCGCGCTGGGCGCGGCCGTTCCAGGCGGCGTCGAGCGCAGCCTGAGGAAACATCTGCGCCGAGCACTCCCATTGGGCCAGCTCAATCACCTGCCCCGCGCCGGTGCGCCGGCGGTGACGCAGCGCGGCCATCACCGCCACGGCGCCATGCAGCCCGACGAAGCAATCCCCCGCGAAGATCTGGGTGTTGGAATACGGGGCGGTGTCTGCGTAACCGCGCAGGATCGTCCCGCCCGCCACGGCATCGATATGGGAGCCGTAGCCGCGCCCAGCGGTGTACGGTCCGGACCGGCCAAAGGCGGGCAGGTGGAGGATGATGAGGTCCGGCCGCAGCTCGCGCAGGCGGTCATCGGTCAGCCCGAGCTTCTCCAGCGTGCCGGTGGCAAGATTCTCGGCCAGGACATCGCTGACGCGGATCAACTCCTCGACGAGCGCCAGCCCCTCCGGACGGCGGCTGTCTACGGTGATCGAACGCTTGTTGCGCTGGACATGCACAAAGGCGGGGCAGTTGTTCCAGGGACGGGGGCCGGGGTCACCACCGGGATGGCCGCCCATCCAGGGGGGCATCATCGCCGCCATGGCCGCGGGTAGCACCGGCGCGGCGGCGCGCGTCATCGGGTTCCACACCGTCGGGTTCTCGACCTTGATGCACTCGGCGCCCATATCGGCCAGGTACATCGTGGCCGATTGCCCTGCCCATACCGCGGTGAAGTCGCAGATGCGCACGTTTGCCAGCGGGAGCGGCATGGCCTGGTCCGGCGTCTCGGGCGGGCGGGCGGGTGGCGGCGGCGCCCCCAGGACCACGCCGGTGTGTTCGCCCAGGCGGGGGGCAGGGTGGCGCAGCCGCCAGGGGGACTGCTCCAGGAGGTAGGGCCGGCCGAGCATCGGCAGCCGGCCGAGGAGCGCGTGCTCTGCCTCGGCCCACAGCCCGCGTTCGTGCAGCACCGCGTCAGCGTACAGGTCGGCGCCGGTGTATAGGGGAGCGACCATCGCCCGGGCACGGCGGGCGGCCTCCCACACCTCGGCGCGGGTGCGGGCCAGCATCCAGGGGTAGACGATGGCATCCACCTCCTCCTTAGCTGCCGGGTCCCGCGCGGTCAGCGGGCTGCTCCACCGGGGCTGGCGCAGCCGGTTGTCGTCCAGCATCTCAACGAACCGGGCCCAGTAGTCGCCGGAGGCGGCCGTCACCTCCACATAGCCATCAGCCACGGGGTAGATGCCGCTGGCCAGGCCGCCGCCACCGCCCGCCGCCCGCTCCTGCACCCGGCCGGAGAAGCGATAGGCGAGGATAGTGGAGGAGCGGCGGTCCAGCGAGGCAATCTGCGCCTCGAACAGGGCCAGGTCGATACTCTGGCCGGTCCCGGCCGTCTCCCAGATATGCAACGCCCCCAGCGCAGCGACGGTGGCCATTGCCCCGCACTGCAACAGCGCCGCCGTGCCACCCAGCTTGAGCGGCTCCCGATCCGCCGTGCCGTGGGAGTACATCTCGCCGCCCATGGCGTACAGCACCGTCTCCGATAGGCGGTAGTCGCGGTACGGCCCCGTCTGGCCGAAGTTGGTGATGGCGAGCACGGGCAGGTCGCGGCGGGCGCGCAATGTGGCGGCATCGATACCCAGTCGCTCCGCCGTCGCTGGGGAGGACGACGTCACCACCAGGTCCGCAAGCGGCAGCAAGCCGTAGAGCGCCTGCTTTCCGGAGGTGGTGGTCAGGTCCAGCACCACGCTCTGCTTGTTGGTGTTGAGGAAGTGAAAGGTAGCGCTGCGCTCCGGGCCGGGTTCGTCACCCAGGAACGGCGGCAACGTCCGCGCCGGGTCACCTCCCGGCCGCTCGATCTTAATCACGCGGGCGCCCAGGTCGGCCAGCAGCTTGGTGGCGTACGGCCCGGCGATTCCGGCCGTCAGGTCCAGCACCGTGATTCCTGCAAGTGCATCCATGGCCAGCAGGGTATCGGCGCCAGGGGCCAGGGGCCAGGGGCGGCAGCGGCGCGGCTGCTATGCCCGCAACACGTGATAGATGCCGCTGGCGCGGGTGAGGTAGCGCAGGTCTACCAGGTAGCGGCGGAGGGTAGCGTAATCGTCATGATAGCGGCGGAGGATATCGTTCACCTCGCGCTCGGGATAGGCGCGGTCCGGTGTGAAGGCGGTCGCGATCTCCTCCAGGACGATGGCGCGGCGGCGGTCGCCGGTGGGGAGCTTGAGCAGACGGCCGTCACGGAAGAAGCTGGCGAGCACGCGGGCGCGCTCGTCCGTGGCGGCGGCGCGGGCCTGGGATACCGGCGAGGCCAGCAGCCGCGCCGCCAGCGCGCGCAAATGTGCCCCGTCCAGCCGGTAGCGCTCCGGCTCCTCGACAGCCGCCAGCCCGGCCCCCGCCAGCGCTGCCAGCGCTGCGCGCGCCACCCGCGGGGGCAGACCGGCGCGCGCGGCCACCTCGGCCACGCTCAGCGTCTCGGCGGCCCCGGCCAGCGTTCCTGCCACCCGCAGCCGCTCGGGGCTGGCCAGCGCCCGCAAGAACTCGCGGAGCTCATCTTCCGCATCACGCTCCATGACCGCAAGCGTACACCAGCGATGCGGAGCACCAAACACTGTCCCCTATTCCCTCTACCCGCTCCGCCCGGTACGCTCGGTGCCATGCCTGCCTCCGCCCATTCGCTCCTCACCGCCCCTACACCTTTCGCCGGCTGGACAGCCTTGGTGCACGCCCCGCATCCGGCGACAGACTTCCTGAGCTGGCTCCTGGGCAGCGCTGGGGCGGAGGTCGTCCCCGCCACGGAGATTGGGGCCGCCGCCCCGCCCTGGGCGCTGACGCTCACCTCAGCGGATGGGACCGCCCGCTACCGCGCGGGCTTCGTGGGGGTAGACCGCCCCGGCTGGGAGGACTGCAGCGACGCCGCCGCCTGGGGCTGGGGCGGGCTGGCAGCGATGACGGGAGAGCCGGACGGCCCGCCGCTGGCGCCCGGCGCGCCGCTGGCCGCGATGTGCGCTGCCATCCATGCCATGCTGGCGCTGTCTGCCGCCGCCTATGCCCGGCTGGCCGCCGCCGATGTGCGGGTGGCACTGGGCGACGTTATCGCCTCGATGATTGAAGTGGCGGCGCTGCGCTACGCTGTCGATGGCTCCGTCCGCATCCGCGCCGGGGACACCTGGGGACTGGCGGGCTGGGGCGTCTACCACTGCCGTGACGGCGCCATCGCCATCGCCCTGCGTGACCCTGTGCAACTGGGCGTGCTGGCAGATCTCAGCCACCAGCCGGAGCTGCGGGACGCCCGCTTCGCCGATTTCATGTGGGGTATCGCCGCGCTGGGCGATGAGGCCGGGGCGCTGATCACGGCCGGGCTGCTGGACAGCGCGGTAGACGAGGTGGCCGCCGGGCTGCGCGCCGCTCACATCGCCTGTGCCCCGGTTCTGCCGCTGGCCGGGTTGACGGCAGATACCCACCTGCGCGCCCGTGGCTCGTTCGTCGCCGAAGACGGCCTGCTGCTCCCACGGTTCCCGGTGCGCGCGCCCGCCGGGCCGCCGCTGGCTGGTCCGTTCGCCGGGGAGGCCACCGCCAGCGCCAGGCCGCTGGCCGGGGTGCGGGTGCTGGATATCAGCTCGGTATGGGCGGGGCCGATGGCGGCGCGGCTCCTGGCCGAGCTGGGGGCAGAGGTGATCAAGCCGGAGCGGCCCGGCAGCGGCGCGGGGACGTTCCGCACCGGGCTGGCGTGGGAACGGTCGCTGTATCAGATTCTCAACGACCGCAACAAGCAGATGTACCGCTGCGACTTCCGCGACCCTGCCGGCATCGCAGCCTTCCAGGCGCTGGTGTGCGAGGCGGACGTGTTGATCGAGAACTTCATCCCCGGCCAGGCGGAGCGGCTGGGGATCGATGCCGACACGCTGCACACACTCAATCCGCGGCTGGCCGTCGTGTCAATGCCGGCGCTGGGGCTGTCCGGTCCGCAGGCGGAGGCCGCCGGCTACGGCAGCACCATCGAGCAGGCGGCCGGGCTGGGCTGGCTGTACGCAGACCCCGAGGGCCAGCCGCACCGCTCCGGCATCAACTTTTCCGATCCGGTGGCAGGGGTGTACGCCGCTCTCGGCGCCGTGCTGGCGCTGTGCGGCGCGCGCGAGCGGACGCGGGTGGAGGTCAGCCAGCAAGATGCTGCCCTGTCGCTGATGCGCCCTGCCCTCATCGCCTTCCAGCAAGACGGCACACAGCCACGGGCGGTGGCGGCACAGCCGGACGGCGCGGGCGGCTGGCAGGTTGACGGCGTACCGGTGCGGGCTGTGCCCGATATCGCCGGGACGCCCGATGCCCCCGGCAGCGCGGCGTTGCACTGGCTGGCACACCCAGACGGCCGCGATTACCCGCTGCCCGTGCTCCCCTGGCAGGGCGCCTTCGCCCGCGCCGTCGCCCCCGTCCCCGCTACTATGCCGGAGCCGATGGGGTAGGTCGTGCGTTTCGCCTGGGCTCTCGGTCCCCTGTGCGCTGTTTACAGGTTGCCGCGCACTGCGGGCGAGCTGGATGCTGCCGCGGAAGTCCTCCGCGCCGGCGGCGGCTCATCCATCGCGCCCGCTGCCTTAGCCCCGCGCCAGGCCCAGGCCGCGGGTGGCGATGATGTTGCGCTGGATCTCCCCCGTGCCCTGGCCGATGGTGAGGCGCACGCTGTCCATGTAGCGGAAAGCGGCGGCGGCGGAGCGCACCTGGCCGGGCAGGCCGCACACGTTGACGGCCACATTTGCCACCCGCTGGCCCAGGTCGGAGTTGTACATTTTTGCCATGGAGGCCTCGTAGTTGGGCGCCAGGCCCCGCCCTTGCATCCACGCGACCCGGTAGGCCAGTAGCCGCCCGACCTCCACCGCGACGCGCAGATCGGCCAGTAGGTGCCGCCGGGTGGCCGGCTGGTGCGCACTGCCGCCGGTGCACCACCAGGCTTCCAGCCGCCGCAGGTCGCGGTCTGCCACTAACACCCGTTCGATGCCGGAGCGCTCGAAATCGAGCGTGGTGGTGGCGACGTACCAACCGCGGTGTTCATCACCGACCCGGTTGCGGGCGGGGACCCGCACATCCTCAAAGAACACCTGATTGAAGCCGTGGGCGCCGGTGAGCTGGATCAGCGGCTGCACCTGGATGCCGGGGGTGGCCATATCGACCAGGAAGAAGGAGATGCCGCGGTGCTTGGGCGCCTCCGGGTCGGTGCGCGCCAGCATGAAGATCCAATCGGATTCGTGTGCCCCCGAGGTCCAGATCTTCTGGCCGTTGATGACATAGTCATCGCCGTCGCGCGTCGCGCGGGTTTGGAGAGCGGCCAGGTCGGAGCCGGCGCCCGGCTCAGAGAAGCCCTGGCACCACTGCACTTCCCCGGAGGCGATACGGGGCAGATGCTCGCGGCGCTGCTCGTCGGTACCGTGCAGCATCAGCGTTGGGCCGAGCATGTTGACGCCGGAGTTGCCGCCTTCGGCCCCGGCATGGAACGACTCCTCCTTGAAGATCACCTGCTGGATATGACTTGCTCCCTGGCCGCCGTACTCCTCTGGCCAGTGCAGCGTTAGCCAGCCGCGCTCACCCAGCGTCCGCCGGTAGGCCGCACGTTGGGTGCGGTCGCCGTGCTCGGGCGGCGGCTGCCCGGCGAAGAAGTCGCGCACCCGCCCGCGGAAGTCGCGCTCGGCCTGGCTAAACTCAAACTCCATCACATCCCCCGACGGACTCAGCCACGCGGCAGCCCCAGGCCGCGGGTGGCGATGACGTTGCGCTGAATCTCGCTCGCCCCCTGGCCGATGGTCGCCCGCACGGCGTTGACGTAGCCTGGCCCCCAGCCACCGGCGCTGCCGCTGTCCTCGTCGTCGCCCGCGGCGGGCCCGGCGTCGCCCAGCACCCGTAGCCCGGGCAGCCCGTGAAAATTGACGATGAACTGGTGCAGCCGCTGGATGGTCTCCGTGGCCAGGATCTTCTGAATCGACACCTCGTAGTTGGGTGCGCGGCCACCGTCCTGCAGCCAGGCTACCCGGTACGACAGCAGCCGGCTGACCTCCACCGCAACGGCCAGTTCTGCCAAGCGCTGCCGCGCCTGCCGGCGGCGCGCGTCCGGCGGCGCCTCGCGCACGGCCGCGGCGCAGCGGTCCAGCAGCCGCCGCAGCCCGGCGATGCGGGCGATACCGGAGCGCTCGAAGTCCATGGTGGCGGCGTTGACGTACCAGCCGCGATGCTCCTCGCCCACACGGTTGGCCACCGGCACCCGCACATCCCGCATCAGCACTTCGTTGAAGTGGTGCAGGCCCTGGAGGTCTATCAGCGGCCGGACATCGACGCCGGGGGCGCGCAGCGGCACGATGATGATACTGATTCCCCGGTGCTTGGGAGCGTCCGGGTCGGTGCGTGCCACCGTCCACAAGTAGTCGGAGAAGTGCGCGCCGCTGGTAAAGCACTTGTGGCCGTTGAGCACGTAGTCATCGCCGTCGCGTACCGCCTGCGTTTGCACGCCGGCCAGGTCGGAGCCGGCATTGGGCTCGGACAGGCCCATCGCGAACGAGATGTCCGCGGCGGTAATGGCGGGTAGATACTCCGCCTTTTGCTGCTCGGTGCCAAAACGCATGATGCTCGGCCCCACCTGCTGGACGGCGCGGCGGTGGTGCTCCTGGGGCGCGCCGGCGTATGCCATCTCCTCCATGTAGATCATCTGCTCGATGATGCCGCGCTCCTGGCCGCCGTACTGCTTGGGCCAGGCGATGCCCAGCCAGCCACGCGCCGCCGCCGCTCTGGAGAACTCCGGCGACCAACCCGGATGCCGCCGTGCGCGCTGATACTCCCAGAAGGCGGGCGTCAATGTCTCGTCGAGGAAGCCGCGCACCTCAGCGCGAAACGCCTCCTGCTCGGCGGTGAAGCGAAAGTCCACGGTGACTCCCTTCGGTCATGGCATCCGGCATCCCTTGGTAGCGAGCAGAGAGCAAGGCAGCTGCCCCCTGCTCTCCGACCGTAGGAGGAGCTTCCGTGCCCTGCTCTCCTTACCCGGTGAGCGCGGCCAGGATCGTGCGGGCCTCGGCGGCCATCTCTGTCAGCACGGCCGCGGCGGGGCGCTCCTCGGTGATCAGGCCGATGCCCTGGCCGGCGGCCGAGCCCCACAGCGGGCCGATCTGGTGATCCTGGATGGCGGTGAGCGTGTCACCGACGAGGATGTCGTGAAAGGGCATGGGCAGAGGATTGGGCGTGCCGGGGTCATCCCAGGCTGCCGTCCAGGCGGTCTTGAGCTGGCGGTTCCACTTGCCGCTGATGGCGCGGGTGCGGGTGGTATCGTCGGCAGAGGCGGCCAGCAGCTTCTGCTTGATCGCCGGCTCCAAGGGTGACTCGCAGGTCGCCAGCCACTGGGTGCCGCTCCACACGCCGGCCGCGCCCAGGCACAGCGCTGCCGCCAGATGCGCGCCGCTGACGACGCCTCCGGCCGCCAGCACCGGCAACGGCGCCACCGCCCGTACCACCTGCGGCACCAGCGAGAAGGTACCGATCTCACCGGTGTGGGCGCCGGCGTCGTACCCCTGGGCGATGATCAGCGAAGCGCCGGCCGCGACGGCGCGGCGGGCATGCTTGACGTTGCCCACCAGCGAGGCGACGCGGATGCCACGCTCTTTCGCCTCCGTCACGACCTCAGCGGGACTGCCGATCCCGCAGGCCAGCAGCGGCGGCTGCGCCTCCAGCACCACGCGTACCTGCTCGCGTGCGACCTCGGCCGAGCGGACAAAACGCGAGCGCTTCCCCGCCCGCAGCGGCGGCGGAATGCCGTATTCCTGCTTGAGCTGCTCGACAAAGGCGACGTGCGCGGGCGGCAGCTGTGCCTCGATGGCGGCGCGGTCGTTTCGCTCTGGCATGCCGGAGGGCAGCACCAGATCCACACCGAACGGCCGCCCGCCGATGCTCTCACGGATGCGCTCGATGGCGATGGCGATCTCCTCCGGCGTGTGGCGGGTGGCGCCGAACACCGGCAGCCCGCCGGCCAGCGCCACCGCTTTCACCACCTCCAGCGAGTGGGTGAAGGCGAAGATCGGCGTCTCCATGCCGAACAGGTCACAGACGGCGGTGTGGAGCGGATCGCGGTTCATCTGCGCGCCTCCTCCAAGCTCAGTTCGCCGGCGATGCCCGCTGCCACCAGCGCATCGATGGCGGGGTCGTCGTAGCCGGCCCCGCGCAGCGCGGCGCGGGTATGCTCCCCCAGCCGTGGCGGGCGGCCGGCGGCCAGCGGTGTATGGCTGAACTGGACCGGCGGCCCCACCACCCGCACCGGCCCCAGGGTTGGGTGCTCCATCGTGGTGATCAGCCCGTTGGCCAGCACCTGGGGGTCGTCGTACATCTCCTCGGGGAAGCGCACATCGGCGCAGGGCACGCCGGCGGCGCGCAGCCGTGCCAGCCACTCTGCCGTGGTACCGGCGAAGAAGGTGGCCTGCAGCCGCGCCGCCTGCTCCTCGAAGTAGACGTGCGGCTCCTCCGGCTGCCAGCCGGGAATGGTCAGCCGTGGGTCGTCAGCCCCCAGCGCCGCGATGGTGCGCTTTTGCAGCGGCACGGTCCCCGCCTGGATGGCGATGAAGCCGTCCGCGGTGCGGTAGCAGCGGGCGTAGACATGTGCGCCGGTGCCGCTGGGGCGCCGCCGCAGCCGCCGCGCCAATTGCTCCTCGTACGGGGCGCCGTCCGCGCGGGCCGCCGCCAGCCAGCGGACAAACTCCGGCCGCCAGCTGTCCAGGCTGACGATGTCGGTCAGGTAATTGTTCTGCGCCACCAGCGCCGCGGCCAGCAGCGAGGTGCGGACCAGCTGCCCGCGGCCGGTGGTGGCGCGGGTATACAGAGCAGTGGAGATGCCCCAGGCCAGCAGCAGGGCGCCGAAGTAATCGACCAGCGGCAGTGTCGAAGAGACCGGCATCCCTTCATGTACCCCGCCCAGCGCCGCGGCCATCCCCGAGCGCGGCTGGACAATGTGGTCCATCCCCGGCACACCAGCATCCGGCCCGGCCAAACCGAAGCCGGAGATGTCGGCATAGATCAAACGTGGGTAGCGGTCGCGCAGCTGCTCCCAGCCAAGCCCGTACTCCTCCGCCTGACCGGGACGGAGGTTGAACAGCGCCACGTCGGCGCCCGCCACCAGCCGCCCAAGCGCCGCCTGCGCCGCCGGGTGACCGAGGCGCAGGGCGATGCTGCGCTTGCCGCGGTTCTTATTGAGGAACTGGCGGCCCTCGCCGGGGGCAACGGGCGTATTGAGGCGCGACTCGTCCCCCTCCAACGGCTCAACCTTGATCACGTCTGCGCCGCCGTCCGCCAGCAACTGGGCGGCGAAGGGGACGGCGATGAACCGGCCTACCTCTACCACCCGCAGCCCCGCGAACGGGCCGCCGCCCGATGCGTCTGGTGACATTCTGCCTTCCTTTCGCGCCTAGCGGCGGCGGTGATGGGGGTCCAGCGCCTCGTTGACGGCGTCGGCCAGCAGGTTCAGCCCGAGCAGGAACAGGGCCAGCGCCAGACCGGGAAAGATGAAGTAATGGGGTGAATCGAGCCGCGCCCGCGCACCGTTGATCAGCGAGCCGAGCGAGGGCGCGGGCGGTGAGGTGCCGATACCCAGATACCCCAGGCTGGATTCCACCAGCACCGCCGCTGCCATCGACAGCGCTGCCTGTACCAGCAACGGCGGCAGCGCGTTGACAGCCACATGGCGAAAGATGATGCGCGCCCGCGACGCGCCCAGCACGCGGGCGGCCAGCACGTAGTCGCGTGCGCCCTCGGCCAGCATCCCTGCCCGGCCCAGGCGGGCAAAGCGGGGAAAGGCGCCGATACCCAGCGCCAGCGCCACGTTCTCCAGCCCTTGTCCCAGCGCTGCCAGGATGGCGATCGCCAGCAGCAGGCCCGGCAGCGCCAGCATGGCATCGACAAAGCGCATGATCACCGTCTCTACCGGGCCGTGGACGTAGCCGGCGACGAACCCAGCCGTAACCCCCAACGTGCCGCCGATGCCGACGGCGACAATGCTCACCAGCAAGGAGGCCCGCAGCCCGTACAGCGTGCGGCTGAACAGGTCGCGGCTAAACTCATCGGTGCCGAAGGGGAAGGCGCGCGAAGGCCCCTCCAGGCGGTGCCCGCGGATCTGGGCGATGGGGTCATGGCTGGTGAGCAGCGGCGCACAGAAGCCGGCCACCACCAGCCCAACGACCAGCACCAGCCCGGCGACACCCATCGGGTTGCGCAGCACGTCGCGCAGCGTGCGCCACAACAGCGAATCGGTCCGGCCGGCGGCCGCACGCAGGGGGGCGCTGTCGGTGGTGGTGGTGGTGGCGTTGACGCTCATGGCGTAGCGGGCTCCGGCGGTAGTAGTACAGGATCAGCGCAGGCGAATCCGCGGGTCGACGACGCCGTACAGCACGTCGGCCGTGAGGTTGATCAGGATAAAGACGCCGACCAGGAACAGCAGCGTACCCTGCACCACGGGGAAATCCCGCGCCTGGATGGCGCCTACCACCAGCCGGCCGATGCCGGGGCGGGAGAAGACGTTTTCGATCACGACCGAGCCGGTGAGCAGCCCCGCCAATTGCAGCGAGATAACGGTGATCACGGCAATCAGGCCGTTGCGCAGCGAGTGGCGGATGATGACGTTGCGTTCGCGCAGCCCTTTGGCGCGGGCGGTGCGGATGTAATCCTGGTTCATCACCTGGGAGACGGAGCTACGCACGAAGCGGGCCAGCACCGAGGCGCCGGTTAGCCCCAGTACGATAGCCGGCAGCACCAGCGCCCGCAGCCCCTCGATGGGGTTGTCCGTCAGTGACACGCGACCGCCGACGGGGAACCAGCCGGCCCGGAAGCTGAAGACGTAGAGCAGCACCAATCCCAGGACAAAATGCGGGATGGCGACACCGGCAACCGTCATCCCGGACAACCCCCAGTCCCACAGCGAGCGGGGGCGCACACCGGCCATCACGCCCAGCGGCACGCCGATCGCCAGTTCCAGGGCGAAGGCGAAGGCGGTCAGCTCCGCCGTCGGGCCGATGGCGTCGCGCAGCCCATCCAGCACCGGCCGGCCGCTCCGAAAGGACGTACCCAGATCGCCGAGCATCGCCTTGCCCGCCCAGGAGAGGTACTGGACGGCCAGCGGCCGGTCTAGGCCCAGGCGCTCGCGGATCACCTGGACATCGGCGTCGGACGCCTCCGGCCCGGCCAGCGAGACTGCCGCATCGCCGGGGACGAGCTGCAGAATAGCGAAGACGAACATGCTGGCCAGCAACACCACCGGCACAGCCGACAGCAGCCGCCGGGCGATGTAAACGCCCATCGAGCACCCTCACGCGCTATCAACGGCGCGGAGGCCGGACAACCGCCGCGCGGCCTGAGCCTCCCGGCTAGCCGTCGATCCAGAATTCGGAGAAAGGCGGCCGGTCCTGTGCCCCGCGCGGCGGCGCGATCACGTTCTTGCGCATGGCGAACAGCGTCGTGTTCACCGCCAGCGGCACCACAAACGGGTCATCAAACAGGAACAGCCTGTTCCACCGGCGGATCAGCTCCTTGCCCTGGGGGGAGCGGACGTCCGCCTCGTTGATCTTGTCCAGCAGTTGCTTGTAGGAGTCCGGCTCGTAGTGGGAGGGGTTGGGGATACGCACCGGCTGAGCGAACTCGAAGTAGGTGGCGGGCTGCATCGCGTCGGAGAAGCCCATCGGCGCCACCCATACGGTCTCCACCTTGCGGTTGCGGAACCGCTCCAGATAGGCGCCGTACTCGGAGATGTTGAGCTGGGCGTTGACGCCGATGTTCTTCCAGGCGTCCTGAACGTACTGGCCCAGGTCCTCGCGTCCCTGGCCGATATCGAGCGGCAGGCTCATCCCCACCGCACCCGCCTGGCGCAGCAGCGACTTGGCCTGCTCGGGGTCGTATGCGGCCAGCGCCTCATCCTCGGCGACGTACGCGGCGGAGGTCTTCGGCCAGGGCAGCGCCTGCGGCTGGATCACCCCTTCGCCCCATTCGCTGGCGATGCGCTTGCGGTCCACGGCCAGCGCCAGCGCCCGGCGGACGCGGACATCGGCCAGCGCTGGGTACTTCACCACCAGTCCGGCGTAGTACAAGCCGTTGACACCACCGTCACCGATGAAGATGTCCTTGTTGCTGCGCAAGGTCTTCACCATGGCATAGGTGACCTGGTTGGTGTGCATCAGCTCACCGGTTTGCAGGGCGAGCGTGCGCGCCTGCTCGTCGGTGTAGACCTTGCCCTGGATCTTGTCCAGATACGGCTTGCCGGTGTCCCAGTAATTGGGGTTGCGCTCCATCACGTAGCCCTGATTGGGGGTGAAGGAGACGAACTTGAAGGCGCCGGAGCCGTTGATCACCTTCATCTGTGTCGCCTGCTCAATCGTGTCCTTGTCCACGATCGGCAGCAGGTTGAAGTAATCCTCCATCATCGGCCGCGGGCCGACGAACGTCAGCGTCAGTGTGCGCTCATCGTCCACGGTGATGTTGGTGATGGCCTTGCCGGGGTTCTTGAGCTGCGAGACGGTCTTGTCGGCACGGAACAGCTCAATGGAGTAGCGCACATCCTCGGCGGTGAGCTTGCGGCCGTTGTGGAACTCCAGCCCCTGGCGCAGCTTGATATGCACGCCCGTGTAGTCGGGCTTCATCTCGAAGGTTTCGGCCAGCATCGGCTTGGGCTTGTTGTCTTCGCCGCGCCCCACGAGCTGGTCCCACAGGCCGTAGCGCAGGTACGTATTGGCGGCGTTGAAGGCAAACACCAGTGCGCTGGGTTGCGGCTCCGTCGAATCGACGACCAGCGTGCCGCCCTTCTTGGGGGGCTTGGCTGCCGCCGCCGGTGGCGCCTGCGTGCCCGCGGCCGGCGCGGCGCCAGCGCTACTGCCGCTGCCCGCCGGCTTGTCATCGCTGCCGCCGCAGCCGGCCAGCGCCAGCCCGGCCGCGCCCGCCAGCGCTGCCCCACCGGCCAGCAGCCGCCGGCGGTCAATCTGCATCCCGTACATGCCGCTCCCTCCTCGTGGTTCCGCTCTCCCTCAGCAGGCCGCCCTCGCCGGCCCGCATGACTCCCGAACGATCAGCGCAGACGGCAACGGTGGCGGCTCCGGCGGCGCCTCTCCAGCGATGGCGCTCAACAGCAGATCCGCCGTGCGCCGGCCCATTTCCTCGTAATCCGTCCGCACCACCGTCAGCGCCGGGGTGACGGCCTCGGCCCAGGATGAATCACCATAGGCGATGAACGACAGGTCGCCGGGGATGGACAGCCCGGCGGCCTTCACCGCCTTCAACATCTCCGGCACGAAGTAATGCACCGCCGCCACCAGCGCCGTTGGCCGGTCCGGCAGCGCCAGCAACGCGGCCGTTTGGGTGAAGATGTCCTCCTCCCGGTACACCAGCCGCACCAGCCGGCGGCTGACCTCGAGGCCGGCCTCGGCATGGACGCGGCGGTAAGCCTGGAAGCGATGCCGGTTGGCGCCGGTGCCGTCCTCGCGCATATCGGGAAAGCCGCGCAACAGCAGGCCGATGCGCCGGTGGCCCAGTCCGGTCAGCAACTGCATTGCTGCCAGCGAGGCCGCTTCCTCGTCGACGATCACCTCTGGGTGCAAGCCCGAGGAGCGGCGTATCCCCACGGGGACGACCGGGATCCCGGCGCGCAGCAGCGGCGCGACCTGGGGCAGGAAGTCCCCAGCGGGACGGATAGCGACGCCATCAACGCGCTGCTCCATCAGCCGGGTCAGGTGAGCGCCTTGGGTGACATAGGAGCCGTCGGCGTCGCACAGGAGCAGGCCGATGCCACGCTCGCGGGCGGCATGGGCAATGCCATGGACAATGGCGAGATTGGTGGGGTTATCGAGGTAAGAGACGGCGACAGCCAGCGTCCCTGAGCGGGCGCGGCGCAGATTACGGGCGACCGCGTTCGGGTGGTAGCCGATTGCCTCAATCGCCTGTAGCACCGCCCGGCGGGTAACAGGGCGGACGGAGGGATGGTTGTTGATCACGCGCGAGACGGTGCCGATCGAGACGGCGGCATGCTGGGCGACATCGTGAATGGTGGCCATCGCAACCCGTCCATGCGGAGCGCTGATGGCGTGCACGCTACCACGCTGCCCGCGCCCTTGTAAAGGTTTCCATCACGATATCGTTTCCAGCGAGCCTTGGTTCCCTCCTCCCGCGGCTCCCGCTACACTCAGCCGCACCACGGGCGAGAGGAGCAGCGCGGCATGGCAGGCAGGCTTGATGGCAAAGTAGCGGTGATCACGGGCGGTGCGCGCGGTATCGGCGCGGGGATTGCCCGGGTGATGGCCGGGCAAGGGGCACGCATCGGCATCCTGGATCTGGATACCGGCGACGCGGAGAAGCTGGGGGAGTCGCTGGGTGTGCCCAGCATGGCGCTGGTGTGTGATGTGGCGGTAGCCGAAGACGCCGCCCGCGGGGTCAACGGCATCGCCGAGCACTTTGGCGGGCTCGACATTCTCGTCAATAACGCCGGAGCGGGCCGCGCGCCGCTGGACCCGACGCTCACCCGCCCCACCGGCGGTGGCGGCCGGGTGGAGGACATGGCGCCGGACTCCTGGGATGAGCAACTGGCGCAGAACCTGCGCACGACGTTTGTCACCACCAAGGCAGCGCTGCCCCATCTGCGGGCGCGCGGCGGCGGTGCGATCATCAACATCGCCTCCATCGCGGGACTGATCGCCTCCCCCACCCTGCCCGCCTATGCAGCAGCCAAGGCCGGCGTGATCTCGCTGACCAAGTCGCTGGCGCTGGAGCAGGCCCCCCAGAACATCCGCGTCAACGCCATCTGCCCCGGTTTTCTGTGGACGCGCGCCTGGGAGGGGCTGGCCACGGGCATGCAGTTGCGCGTGCCACAGTACGCGGACCGGGACCCGCGCGACATCTTCCTGGAGGTGGTGGCACGTGGCGTGCCTATGGGCCGCGAGCAGACCCCCGAGGACATCGGCGAGCTGGCCGCCTTCCTCGCCAGCGAAGGCGCCCGAAATATCACCGGCCAGTGGATCGCCGTAGACGGCGGCATCACCCTACGGCAATAGGGTGCTCATCCCTGTGCGCTTTTCCATCCGCTCCCCGCTGCTCTCCCCGTGCACCAGGCCGCCTGGAGGTTGAACCCGCCGGTAAAGCCGTCCACGTTGAGGATTTCGCCGGCCAGATACAGGCCGGGCACGAGCCGGGATTGCATCGTCACCGGGTCTACCTCCTCGGTGGGGATGCCGCCGGCGGTGACGAACTCATCGCCGCTGCGCCGTCCTGTCACCGGCAGCGGCAGCGCGCCGATCAGCATCGCTAGCCGCTGCCGCGCCGCCCGCGGCAGGCGGGCCGCTGGTGTGCGCGGTGCGACCTCCGCCAGCGCGCACAGCACCGGGCAGATGGAGCGCGGCAGCAGCGTATCCAGCACGTTGACCACCGCGCGGCCACCCAGCCGCCCCAGCCGCTCCTGCAAGGCACCGTCTACCGCCTCCGGTCGCAGCTCCGGCAGCAGGTTGACGCGCACCGGTAGCGGCGCTTCTGGCGAGAACGGCCGGTCCGCCACCAGGGAGCCCAGCGCGAACACTGCCGGCCCGCTCACGCCGAAGTGCGTGAACAGAAACGGCCCGCGGAACCGCGCCTTCATCCCGGCGATGGCCAGCTCAGCATCCGGGAACGACAGCCCCGCCAGCGCCCGTGCCCAGGGCTCGGCCACCACCCATGCCGTCAGGCTGGGGTACAGCGGCGTGACGGTGTGGCCCAGCGACCGGGCGAAGCCGTAGCCATCGCCGGTCGAGCCGGTGTGCCGGTAGGCGCTGCCGCCAGTGGTGAGGATCACCGCCTCGAACGGCCCGGCGCCGCCGTGCTCCGTGGCGATGGCAAAGCGGCCGGCGCCGGCCGGCGTCACCGCCGTCACCCGGCAGCGCAGCCGCACATCGACGCGGCCCGCCGCTAGTACCCGCGCGAAGGCGGCGACTACATCGTGACCGTTGTCTGAGACGGGAAAGACGCGCCCATCAGCCTCCGTTTTGAGCGGAACGCCGTGGCGCTCGAACCAGTCGATCACCGCGGCGGGCGGGAAGGCGTGCATGGCCGGGCGCAGCCAGCGGCCGCCGCGCGGGTAGCGGGCGAGCACGGCGCGGATGCTGGTTAGCCCCGTGGTGACGTTGCAGCGGCCGCCGCCGGAGATGATTACTTTGGCTCCCAGCCGCGGGTTGCGCTCGAACAGTGTCACCCGCGGTGCAGCCTCCTCTACCAGCGTCGCCGCCGCCATCAGCCCCGCCGCGCCGCCGCCAATCACCGCCACATCCATGCGATGAGCGTAACAGGGAGGGAGCAGAGAACCCGCATTGCGGCGGACGTGCGTGCTGCCCAAAGCTGCCATGGTTCCCACGCACGTGGGGGTGAAGCTTCACGCGAAGACGCGAAGACGCGAAGTGGGTATTGGTCATGGTCCCCACCCGGCTCGGCTTCGCGCCTTCGCGTGATCGATAAGCTCCACGCACGTGGGGGGTGAAGCTTCACGCGAAGACGCGAAGACGCGAAGTGGGTATTGGTCATGGTCCCCACCCGGCTCGGCTTCGCGCCTTCGCGTGATCGATAAGCTCCACGCACGTGGGGGGTGAAGCTTCACGCGAAGACGCGAAGACGCGAAGTGGGTATTGGTCATGGTCCCCACCCGGCTCGGCTTCGCGCCTTCGCGCCTTCGCGTGCGATCCCATGGTCCCCACGCACGTGGGGGGTGAGGGCGTGCTTGCTATCTGTGCTGCGGTGCTCGCTGCGCGTTACGCTGGCGCGCGTTGCCCGCGCATGTGCAATCCGGGCTAAGCACCCCGCTCCACCACCAGGCTGGTGAAGCCGCGGAAGCCGGGCAGCAGGCGGCGCTGGGGCTTGGCGTCTGCCGCCAGGCGCAGGGAGGGGCAGGCGTCGAGCAGGGCGGCGAAGGCCTCCTGCGCCTCAACGCGGGCGAGCGGCGCGCCCAGGCACATATGCCGGCCGCCTCCGAAGCTGTGATGCTTGACGTTCTCGCGGGTGATATCGAAGGCGCCGGCATTGGGGAAGACGGCGGGGTCGTGGTTGGCGGCGGCCAGGCTGGGGGTAATGCTCTGCCGTGCCGCCACGGCGCCGCCGGGAAAGCTCACCTCGGTGCTGGGCACCCGCCCCGTCTCGGTCACCGGCGAGTCGTAGCGCAGCATCTCCTCCACGGCGTTGACCAGCAGGCCGCGGTCTGCTTGGAGCGTGGCGTACTGCTGCGGGTTGGTGATCAGCGCGTACACGCCGTTGCCGATCAAGTCGGTGGTGGTGACGTTTCCGGCCACCAGCAGCAGCTGCAGCATGGTGGACATTTCGGTATCGGTCAGCCGGTCGCCCGCCTCCTGAGCGGCGATCAGGCCGCTGATCAGGTCGTCACGCGGGGCGGTGCGGCGGTGGTCAATCTCCTCGATGAAGAAGGTGTGGATCGCCGCGCGCGCCGCATCGCGGGCCGCCTGCTGCTCCGCGGTGGCGAAGGGGTTGAAGATGTTCACCAGCGCGTCGGACCAGGCCTTGAACTCGTCACGCCGCGCCGGGTCCACGCCGATCATCTCGGCAATGACGAGTGTAGGCAGCGGCGCGGCCAGGGTGGCGATGATGTCGAACCGCTCCCCGGCCTCCGCCAGCAGCGTAGCCGCCAGCGCGCGGGCACGGGGGCGCATCGCCTCCACCGCGCGTGGGGTGAAGGCTTTGCTCACCAGCCCGCGCAGGCGCGTGTGCGCCGGCGGGTCAAGGAAGAGCATCGGGATCGCCTCCTCCTCGGCAAACAGTGCGTTCTGGGCAAAGGTATGGCCGAAGGTGCCCTCCGCCGCCTGGCGCGGGTCTTGCAGAAAGGCCGGGCCGCGCAGCGCCGTCACCACGTCGTCATGGCGGGTGAGCAGATAGCGGTTGCCCAATGGCTCATGGAACACGGGCGCGGTCTGCCGGAGCATCTCCAGCATCGGATACGGGTTCTCGACAAACGCCGCCACCATCGGCGGCATCTCCTGGTTTGGCGCGGGCTCGGTCGTCATCAGTGGCCCCTCCCCGGGCGTGCCACCCATTATCGACCGCGCCCCACCGCCTGTCAGCCCGGTCGCGCTCAGGCGGGCGCCGCCGCGCCGGTAATCGCGGCCATCAGCCGGAAGGCCTCCATCTGGCGTGACTGGACCATCATCGTGGTGACGCCGGCATCCTCCCAGGCGCGGTAGCGCTGGCGGATGCGCGCCTCCGGGCCGCACAGCGATAACTCGTCGCACAGCTCATCCGGCACCAGCGCCTCCGCCTCCTGCTTGCGGCCGGCGAGGTACAACTCCTGGATGCGGGCGGCGGCATCGGCGTAGCCGTAACGGGCGATCATCTCGTTGTGGAAGTTCTTCTCGCGGGCGCCCATGCCGCCCACATACAGCGCCAGTTGTGGCTTCATCGCCCGGAAGGCGGCGGGCAGGTCGTCGGTGACGTGCACCGTGCAGCCGGGGACGATATCAAACTCTTTGAATGACTTGCCACCACCGGCGCGGCGAAAGCCCTCCTCCAGCGCGGGGCGAAACAGGTCCATGCGGTAGGGCGAGAACCAGATCGGCAGCCAGCCATCGGCCAGCTCGGCGGTGGTACGGATATTCACCGGCCCCATGGTCGCCAGGTACACCGGCAGTTGTCGGGTATGGAGGATGCTCTTGAGCGGTTTGCCCAGCCCGCTGCTGCCCGGTCCGGTGTAGGGAAGCTGATACTCCTGCCCCTGGAAGGAGACCGGCGCCACCCGCGCCCAGATAGCGCGAAGGATCTGCACGTACTCACGCAGGCGGACAGCCGGTTTGCCGTAGGGCACGCCGTACCAGCCCTCGACCACCTGCGGGCCGGATAGCCCCAGCCCCACCAGCACCCGCCCGCCGGAGAGGGCGTCCAGCGTCGCCATCGTCATCGCGCAGCTGGCCGGCGTGCGGGCCGGCACCTGCAGGATGGCCGTGCCCAGCTTGATGCGCTCGGTCCGCGCCGCGATATACGCCAGCGGGGTGACGGCATCGGAACCGTAGGCCTCGGCCGTCCACACCGAATCAAAGCCCAGCCGCTCCAGCTCAAGGATCAGATCCAGCGGGATCGCCAGCTGAGCGCCGGAATAGCCGATGTTGAATGCCAGCTTCATGCCACACCTCCGCCAAGTTGCCCCTAGCTTGCCGGAACGGCGTGGCCGGCGCGAGCTTGCCCTTTATATTCGGTGGTCATATAGTCACCATTGGAATATGCAGTGCAGGAGGGCGCCATGAGCAGGTACAAATCCGGCCTGTCACTGGGGGAGTACGCGCTGCTCGGCGTGCTGCACGAGCGGCCGATGCACGGCTACGACGTCAGCCGCCGCTTTGCGCCGGAAGCCGAGCTAGCGTTGGTGACGCCGCTGGAGATGAGCAGCATCTATGCCATGCTCAAAGAACTGCAAGAGCAGGGGCTGATCGAGGGGGAGCGCACCGTCGTGGGGCTGCGGCCGCCGCGCACGGTGTTTCACCTGACGGCCTCCGCCAAGGATCTGTTCTGCACGTGGCTGGGCGAGCCGGTGCGGCGCTTGCGCGAGGTGCGATCCGATCTGCTGCTCAAGCTGTTTTTCTGCCGCGCCGCCGGTCCGGCGCACAGCCGCCGCCTGCTCGATGCCCAGATCAGCGTCAGCGCCACCTATGTCGAGCGGCTGGCGGGGCTGGCCGCGGACGCCCCATCTGACAGCTTCGAGCGGCTGGTGTACGCCTCAAAGATCGGCGCCGCGCGGTCCACGCTTGCCTGGCTGCAGGAGGAGCGGGCGCGGCTGGAGGGAGTGGCATGTTGAGACGGCTTCTGCCCGCCCTGGTGGCACTCGCCATGCTCCTACCGGCCTGTGGTGGGGAGCGACGGGCGGCGCCGCCCGCTGCCGCGCCGCCGGTCACGGGGGAGGTGACGGTGTTCGCCGCCTCCTCGCTCACCGACGCGTTTACCGAACTGGGCACGGCATTCAGCGCCGCCCACCCCGGCGCCTCTGTCCGCTTCAGCTTCGCCGCCTCCACCACGCTGCGCACCCAACTGGAGCAGGGAGCGAAGGCCGATGTCTTCGCCTCTGCCGACCAGCCGCAGATGGATGCCGCCCGCAAGGCCGGGGTGCTGAACGGTGAGGACCGGCTGTTCGCCAAGAACACGCTGGTGGCGATTTATCCCGCCGGCAACCCCGGTCGCATTAGCAGCATCGAGGACCTGGCCCGTCCCGGCCTCAAGCTGGTGCTGACCGACAAGAACGTGCCCGCCGGTGCGTACGCCCGCGCTGCCCTGGAGAAGATGTCCACGGACGGGCGGTACGGGGCCGGCTTCGGGCAGCGGGTGCTGGCTAACCTCAAGTCCGAGGAGGCCAATGTCCGCGCCGTGGTCACCAAGGTGCAACTGGGTGAGGCAGACGCCGGCATCGTCTACGCCTCAGACGTGACGCCGGCTGTGGCTGCGGCCGTACGTAGCCTGCCGCTGCCGGCGCCGTTCACCACGACCGCCACCTATCCGATTGCCATGGTGAACGGCGCACCCAACCCGACGGCGGCGCGGGCCTTCATCCAGTTCGTGCGCTCGGCGGCCGGACAGGCAATTCTCAAGCGGTGGAACTTCATCATCGATGCAGACACCGGTGCGGAGGTGCGATGAACGGCCTGCCCGCCGGCGTCCGCCCGCGCCTGGATCTGATGCACGCGCTGCTGCTACCCGGAGCACTGTTCGCGCTGTTTGTGGCGGCACCGCTGGGGGCGCTGCTGTGGCGGGCCGCCGCCGGTGGTGATCTGCTGGCCAGCGTCCAGAAGCCGCTGGTGCGCGACGCGCTCCGCCTCAGCCTGGCCACCAGCCTGCTGACACTGGTGGTCGTGGTGGCGCTGGGCACGCCGCTGGCATACGTGCTGGCGCGGGCGCGTTTCCCGGGCAAGCGGCTGCTGGACACGCTGATTGACCTGCCGATCGTGCTGCCGCCGGTGGTGGCGGGGGTGGCGCTGCTGATGGCCTTCGGGCGGCGGGGGGTGTTTGGCGGGCTATTGCGCGGGCTGGGCATCGAGCTGGCGTTCACCACCACGGCGGTGATCATCGCCCAGGTGTTCGTCTCGGCGCCGTTTTACATCCGCGCCGCCAAGGTGGGGTTTCAGTCCGTCGATGTCACACTGGAACAGATGGCGTACACGCTCGGCGTCTCGCGGGTGCGGACCTTCTTCCGGGTGACACTGCCGCTGGCCCGGCCGGCCGTGCTGGGCGGGGTGGTGCTGTGTTGGGCGCGGGCGCTGTCCGAGTTCGGGGCGACGATGATGTTCGCCGGCAACTTCTCCGGCGTCACCCAGACCATGCCGCTGGCGGTGATGTCGGCGATGGAGTCCGATCTGTTCGCCGCCCTGGCGCTGGCTGTGATCCTGCTCGCCGCGTCATTCGTCGTACTCCTGCTGTTCCGCATCGCCGGGGGCCGCGGAGAATAGGTCACAGGGAACAGGCGACTATCACCCTTCCGGAGGAGCGCCGTCGTTGAGCGAGCCGGCCGGGCTGACCGTCGATATCGCCGCGCGGCTGGGCGGCTTTCAGCTGCGCGCCCGCTTCCAGGTGGGCCGCGAGCTGATCGTGCTGTTCGGCCACTCCGGCTCGGGCAAGAGCCTGACGCTGCGCGCCATCGCCGGACTGTTGCGGCCGGATGCCGGGTGCATCTCTCTGGGCGGACAGCCGCTGTTCGATGCGGCGCGTGGCATTGATCTGCCACCCCAGCGCCGGGGGGCGGGTCTGGTGGTGCAACAGCATGCCCTGTTTCCCCATCTCTCCGTGCGCGACAACGCCGGTTTTGCCCTGAGCGGGCTGCCCGCGGCGGAGCGGCGGGCGCGGGTGAGCCGGCTGCTGGAGGTGCTGGGTATCGCCGGGCTGGCGGAGCGCCGTCCCGATCAGCTCAGCGGCGGCCAGGCACAGCGGGTGGCACTCGCCCGTGCGCTGGCGCCGCGCCCCAGGCTGTTGTTGCTGGACGAGCCCTTCTCCGCGCTGGACAGCGCCATCCGCGTCGGCCTGCGGCGCGAGCTGGCGCGGATGCAGCGGGAACTGGATCTGACCACGGTGTTTGTCACCCATGACCTGCGCGAGGCGTACCACCTCGCTGACCGGGTGGCGGTGTTCGACCGCGGCCAGGTGCTCCAGACCGGTACGCGGGATGAAGTCTTTGACCGGCCGAATTCTGCCCGCGTCGCCGAACTGACCGAGGTGCGCAACATCTGGCGGGGGCAGGTGGTGGCAGACCGCGGCGGCACGGCGGTGGACCTGGGAGCGCTGACGCTGCGCGCCACCACGGCGTTGCCGGTGGGGGCGGTGGTCGATGTCTGTATCCGGCCGGAGCGGGTGCTGCTGCTGCGGCCGGAGCGGGTACTGCTGCTGCGGCCGGACCGGCCGGGAACAGAGACCCCGCGTGACACGGTGGTGCTGGCCCGCATCGTGGACGAGATCGCTCATGGCGCCGTCTACACACTGTTCTTCCGCATCGAGCGCAGCAACGCCGCCGGCCACGATGTGGAGGTTGACGTGCCGGCCCACCCGTACGAAGTCATGGGCGTGCGCCACCGCCGCGATTGGGCGCTCGCCTTCCCGCGCGAGGCCGTCCACGTGATGGCCGGGGAATAATCCTCCCAAGGATCATCGTTCCGCGATCCGCGCCGTCGCCTGGCGCCCTCTCACCTACCCGTACGCTACATCGAACCGCTCGGTCCAGCGAATGACATTGAGCCAGCGCCAGAAGCGGCTGTTCCAGGGGGTACGGCCGGTGGCGACTGCCTGCCATTCCGCCTCCAGCGCCGGGTAGCGCAGCGCCGGGATGGTGCGGGCGGCCTCACTGTGGAGCACGGCCGATACCCACGGGCGCAGGGCGTCCAACCACTCCTGCTCGGGAGTGGCAAAGCCGATCTTGTCGCGACGGCGGAGGATGGCATCAGGCACGAGGCCGTGCATCGCCAGCCGGAAGACGGCCTTGGAGGTGCCGTCGCCGGCGATGAGATGATCTTCTGGCAGCGAGAAGACGAAGTCCACCAGCCGTGGGGTCAGGAACGGCACGCGGCTTTCGATGGAGAAGGCCATGCTGTTGCGGTCTTCGTAACGCAGCAGTTGCGGCAGGCTGGTGTCTACCAACGCCTGCTCCAGTTCCACCTTGAGCGCGTCGCGGCTGGTGCGGGCGCGCAGCGTGCGACTCTCGACACCGTGAGCGGTGAACCACGAGCCGTTGAGCCAGTCCGGCATCAGGTCGTAGCCAGCGGCCCGCCGCACCATCGCTTGCAGGCCGGGGGGCAGCATTCCCCCCGCCGTCTCCAGCAGCAGCCGCGGCAGCCGCACATCACCGGCGTTGCGCGCCGCCTTCACCGCGAACCGCGCCGCCGCGGCCCACTGACCCCGGCGCACCAGCGAGGTCAGCCGCGCCGACAGGTACACGCGGTACCCCGCCAGCATCTCGTCTGCTCCCTGGCCGTCCAGCATCACCTTGATCCCGGCCTCGCCTGCCAGCCGGAACATGCGGTACTGGGCGTAGATGGAGGTGCTGGCGAACGGCTCATCCTGGATGGCGATCAGCGTGTCCAGGTCGTCGCGTAGCTCCTCCGGCGTGGGGCACACCTTGTGCATGGTGGCCCCGGCCGCCGCGCCGGCCAGATCGATCCAGTGCTCCTCGCGCAGCCGCGGGTGATGGGTGATGTAGCTGAAGGCATGGAGGTCCAGCGCCTGCCCCTCCAGGTGGCGCATGGCCATGACAATCGAGGAGGAATCGATGCCGCCGGACAGCGCCGCTCCCACCGGCACATCGGAGCGCAGGTGCAGCCGCACGCTCTCCAGGAACAGGTTGCGCAGTTCGGTGGCTGCCTCCCGCCGGGAGATGTCCGCGCGTTGGTCCATCGCCGGGTACCAGTAGCGGGCGGGATGGGCCGCTGCGGGGTCATCGAGCGACAGTTCCATCAGGTGCGCCGCCGGTAGCTGGCGGATATCGGCGAACAGCGTACCGCCGCCGTGATCGGTCACGCCGAAGCGCAGGTACTGGTACAGGCGCTCCGGCTGGGCGCGGCGGGAGACGCCGGGCAGCGTCAACAGCGCCTTGATCTCGGAGGCGAACGCCAGCCCGCCGCCCCAGCGGGTGTAGTACAGCGGCTTGATGCCGAACGGGTCGCGCGCCAGCACGAGTGTCCGCTGCTGTTGATCGAGCAGGGCGAAGGCGAACATACCGGTTAGGCGGGTGAGCGCGGCCCGGCCCCAGGCCGCCCACGCGACTAACAGCACCTCGGTGTCCGATTGCGAGTGGAAGGTGTAGCCCAGCGCGGCCAGCTCATCGCGTAGCTCACGGTAATTGTAGATCTCACCGTTGAAGACGATGGCGTAGCGGCCATCAGCCGACAGCATCGGTTGCCAGCCGGCCTCGGTCAGGTCGATGATCGCTAGCCGCCGGTGCAGCAGCACGGCATCGGCGCCACCGCTGCACATCGGGCCACGGCCGCGCGTCTGGTGGCCCTCGTGCGACACCAACCAGCCCGCGTCATCCGGGCCGCGATGGGCAATGCAGCCCGAAAGTCGCTCCATGATTCCGGCGTCAATCCGGCCGCCTGTGCCCGGCGCGAGCCCTGCGATTCCACACATCGGCTGTCTTGCCCCTCTCCCCGGTCTACGCCGCCCGTCCCCGCCGCGCGTGCCACCGGCGGCGGGCCAGGTCGCGTGCCCCCTTAACCAGGTATCGCACCGACAGCGCCTCCACTTCATAGACCGGCAACAGCCGTGCGCCCCAATCGTTCTTGGCCGCGGCAACGGAGGGCAGATCCGCCCCAGCGAAGTCGCAGCCGGTAGCCCCGGCCGCCTCCAGACCGCCCAGCGCCCGCGCGATCAGAAACTGGTTGGCGCCGGTGGTCAGGTGCGCCCGGCGGGTGCCCGCCAGCCACGCCACCGCCCGCGTCCCCGGCGCGTGCAAGATGGCGTGGGCTGAGGCCGGCTCGCCGGCCGCGGTATAGCAGACGTACATGCGGAAGTGCTCCGGGCCCAGCAGCCGCGCCGCCGCCTGCACGTCCGGCAGCCGCAGTCCCAGGTCAAACCCTTGCCGCTCCTGGGTCTCCGCCAGGCAAGTGTACAGATCGGCCGGGTCGGTCACCTGCTCGACGCGCATCCCCGCCCGCTCGGCTTTGCCGATCTGTTTGCGCACGGCGTGGCGGGCGGCGCCGGTGTCATAGGGAAAGTCCATCTGGTAGGTGTAGCGCACCGTCACCCGGAAACCGGCCCACTCCAGCGGGCGAACATCGGTCACCGCCGGGTCAAGCAGCAGGGGACCGTGCACGCCGCACGCCCGTAGCTCCGCCGCCAGCCGGCCGGCCAGTTCCAACCACTGCGCCGCCACCTTGGCGCGATCCTTGGTAGGTGTGGGCGTAAACACCACCGGCAGGTAGGCATCAAGCCGGGGAAACTGGTAGCGGCCGCGGTCGTTTCGGTACAGACCGGCCTCCAGCCGGGGTAGCGGCGCGTCTGGCGCGGTCAGCACCAGCGGCGCCGGCTCCAGCCCGTACAGCCGCCGGTGCAGCGCCTGCCAACCGGGCAGCAGCAGAGGGGAGCGGGGGGCAGGCTCGCGGTCAGGCATGGTGGTGGCCTCCAGTACCGAACGATGAAGGTGACGCGGGGACAACCTCCGCACGCCGCGCGCGCGACCCAGCGCTGCCGGACCCCCGCTGGGGATGAACGAGCGGCGGTTGCCAGCGAGCGCTGCCGGCCCCCCCCGCGCGCTGCGCGCGCGACCCCCCTGCTAGGGGGGGGTAACGGGGAGGCGCTCTGCTCGCGGCCAGATGCTGGGGAGGAATGAGAGGCGGACGCTCGCTGACACTTGGCAGGGGCGCTGTCCGTCCCCTCGTTATCCCCGCCAGCAGGGGCGCTGCCCGTCCCCTCGTTATCCCCGCGGCAGCGCTGACCTCCCTCGCGGCCCGTGCCCTAGCAGGGGATCTGTCCGCCCCTTCGTTAGCTCCCCCAGCTAGGGATTTGCCCGCCCCTTCGTTAGCTCCCCCAGCTGCGGATTTGCCCGCCACCCCTGTTATCCCCCCGAGCAGGCTCATCATTCATCACAATTCGTGAGGAGCAGGGTCGCACCGCTCCGGAAAGGCGGTATCGGGCTGTCCGCGGGGATGGAGGGCGCGTGCGGCGTGCCGCCCACCCGGCTGAGGACAGCCCAGTTGCCCAGATGCATGCGCCTTGCGCATAACCAATCTCCATTCGTGGCAGAGACATGCGCCCAAAGCATGCCCCTAGCTCTCTCACGACTCCAAAGATGTGATGAATGATGAGCTGCTAGGGGGGACGACGGAGGGGCGGGCTGCCGCCCGTTATCCCCCAGCAGGGCGGTCGCACGCGCCCCCACTTCCCGTTATCCCCCAGCAGGGCGGTCGCAGGCGCAGCCGCTTCCCCGTTCAACCCCCCTAGCAGGGGGGTCGCGAGCGAAGCGCGCGGGGGGGGTCCTGACCGCGCCCGGTCGCGAGCGGAGCGAGCGGGGGTCCGCTGGCGCCGGCGCCACCGTTGTGCGGTCGAATAGCAGCCGGTCTGCCCGCTCCACGCAGGGCGGCTGTGCCGGTTCGCTGTTCCCTTGTTTCCTTCGTCCTTCACGCGCTCGTCCCCGGCAGGAAGTCCGCGGGTGGCGGCAATGGCGCCGGTCGCTCGGGAGGAGCGATGGCGTCACGGATGGCGGTGGCGTTGCGGTTGCGGTCCAGGGAGCGGCGGTGCTGGCCGCACACGAGTTCGAGTTGATGGGTGTGGTGGCGGCGATCCCAGTCATCCTGGATCAGCTCCACGCCGGTGACATCGGCCAGCGGCACGGCTTCGATGCGGGGCGACGGGCGGAAGGCGGCGGCCCGGCGCCAGATGAGCACACGCCGGTCCGTGACACCGACCCATTGGCGCGGGCGCAGCCAGCGGCGCAGAGGGCCACGTGCCAGCAGCACGCCGGCTACCACCGGCAGCACGGCGCCCAGCACTTTCCATTGCCAGCCGTCCAGCCGGATGGCCAGCACCAGCGACAAGATCGGGCTGAGGATGGCGAGCAGTTCGGCAGGGGCGGCCAGCGGCCCGGTGGTGCGGGCCAAGTCACACTCGCCCGCGGCACGCAGCTGCTCACCCCGCGCCAGCACCCGGCTGAACGGCTCTTTCATAGCTCCAGCGTACATCCCGGACCAGGGCAGGCGGAACGCGCCCCCAGCCGCGTCAGCCGGTGGCGCCATGCGCTCGCAGCGCGGCCTGCTCCTGCTCGCTGACCCCCAGCGCGGCCAGCACCGCGGCCGTGTCTTCGCCGGGCAGCGGCGCACGGCGGCGTAGACGGAAGGGGGAGGCCGGGCTGACAAACGGCGCTCCCGGATACCGGTACGTCGCGCCCATCTCCGGATGCTCTAGCGGCTGGAAGAAGCCGCGGGCGGCAGCGTGGGGGTCGTCGAGCCAGGCCTCCGGCGGCCGGACTGCCCCCCAGGTCATGCCCAAGCCCTGGCCCAGGTGGAACAGCTCATCGGCGGTGTGGGTGGCGCATAGCACCTCCAGCAGATCGTAGGCGCGGCTGCCGGCGGCGAATCGCTGCATCGGGTCCAGCAGTGCGGGGTCGTCTAGCCCTTCGCCCAGGCCCTTTTCGTTGAGCATCGCCACCAGCGCCAGCCAGGCGCGGTTGTCGCGGGGCAGCGATAGATTGACGTAGCGGCCGTCGGCGGTGGGGTACTGGTTGCGCGTGGTGATCATCGGCGAGGCGTGGCGGCCGGTCTGGCGGCGAACGATGTTGCGGGCGTAGTACCAATGCGTGTTGGCAAACTCGACGGTGACGGACAGGCAGTCGTGCGCCGCCACATCCAGGTACTGGCCCTGGCCGCTGCCCTCCCGCTCGATCAGCGCAGCAAGGATGCCGGTCATCGCGAAGTGCCCGGCAGTATGGTAACTGTGGCCGGCGCCGGGGCGCACCGGTGGCAGCTCGTCCTCCGGGTCGTAGCCGCAGGACTGCATCGGCCCGCCCAGCGCCATCGACACCAGGTCGGTCGTGTGCCAGGCGGCGCGCGGGCCATCCTGGCCAAAGGGGGTGATGGCGCAATGGATCAGGCGCGGGTTGTCTTGCCGCAGGGCGGCATATGCCAGCCCCAGCGCCGCGGCTTCGCCGGGACGCAGCGTCTCCAGAAAGACATCGGCCGAGGCGATCAGACGGCGCAGCAGATCGTGCCCTTCGTGCAAGTCGATGTCCAGCATCACCGACTGCTTGCCGGCGTTGTAGTGCCAGAACCACAGCGAGCGCTCGGGCACCGGCTCATCCCCGGCGAAGGGGCCAATGGCGCGGGTGGCCGCACCCTCCGGCGGCTCGACCTTGATTACGTCCGCGCCCATCCCAGCCAGCAGCCGCCCGCACCACTCCCCTAGCGGACCGGCTAGTTCCACCACCCGCATCCCGGAGAGGGCTCCCGGCGGCCCTTCTGCAAACGTCGCAGCCATGGCACATCCTTTTCGGAAGGACTTCACCCTCCCAAACAACGGTACACCGCCCGCTCAACCGCCAGCCGGCGGGGGGCAGCGCCGGTGCGGTTCATGGCGTAACCGAAGCCGAGCTTGTAATCGGGATCGGCCACGCCGGCGGCGCCACCGACGCCGGGATGCCAGAACGACCGCGGGCCACGATGGGCGCTCAGCTCACCGATGGACAGCCAGAAGCCGAGCCCGTAGCGGCTGGGCATCCCCAGGATCTCGTCGTCGCCGCGCACCTGCTCCTCATGCATCAGGGCGATGCGCTCCGGCGCAAACAGCCGCACGCCATCAATCTCGCCACCACGGGCGGCCGCGCCGAAGGCCCTTGCCACCGCCAGCGCCGTGGCGTGGCCGTTGCCGGCCGGCTGCTCGGCGGCACGGCGGGCACGCTGGTCCGGCTCGCCGGCGGCAGGGATGCCCAGGCCGAAGGCACGCTGACGCAGCGGCGTCATCGGCATGGTGGCGACCGGCGGGGTCAACGGGCTGGCCAGCGGCGCCACGCGCTCATCCAGCTCCGGCCCGAAGCCAAGATGGAAGGCCAGCCCCCAGGGGCCGCAGATCTCCTCACGCAGGAACGCCCCGGGCGTGCGACCGCTGACGCGGCGGATCACTTCGCCCACCAGCCAGCCCCAGGTCGAGGCGTGGTAGCCGTGCTTGGCGCCCGGCGGCCAGATCGGCTGCTGCCCCTCCAGCGCCCGTACCATCGTCTCCCAATGCAGCGTGGCGTCCGGCGGCAGCGGCGCGTCGATCACCGGCAGGCCCGCCTGGTGGCTGATCAGCTGGCGGAAGGTGATCGCCGCTTTGCCGTGCTGGGCGAACTCCGGCCAGTAGTCCGCCACCGGCGCATCGAAGTCCAGCAGGCCACGCTGCACCAGCAGGTGGACGGCCAGCGACACGAACCCCTTGGTGACGGAGTGAACGACGACCAGCGTGTCCTGCTGCCAGGGCTGGGTACGGGCCTCGTCCATCCAGCCGCCCCACAGCTCGACCACGGGCCGGCCATCAATCACAACGGCGACGGAGGCGCCCAGCTCCTCGCGCTCGGTGAAGTTGCGGATGAACTCCTCGCGCACCGCGGCAAAGGCCGGGTCGCACGTACCATGAATCTCAACAGCGGTGGCCGTCATGCGTTAGAGCCCCTGCGCAAGCGCCGTTTCGACGGCGTACTCGTAATACGTGATCGCCTCGCTGATAGCGAAGCGGTCGCGGATGAAGGTGATTCGCGGCTGCCCAGCCACCACCGAATCCAGGTCCAGGTTGGCGCCCAGCGCCGGCCAGCGCATCACCTTGCGCATCGTTCGTCCGGGACGCAGCTCGACCGTCTCCTCTAGCATCGCCGGCCGCCGCGCCATGGTGGCCAGGTAGGCATCGGCGATGCTGCGCACGGCGCCGGCCGCCTTGCCCGAGCGCATCTGCTGATGCGCCGTCGCCAGCAAGGCGCGGATCGCCTCGTCCTTGATGTCATCATGCTTGGCCATCGTTCGCTCCGCTCGCGGCCTGTCAGTGGCCGGCCGGCCGGGGGTCTAGATCGATGAGTTAATCGGGAACTCGACCCCGGCCAGCTGCTGCTCGCGCCAGCGACGGTGATGCGTCTCGTGGCGCTCCTTGAACTCCGGCAATACATGGCGGCCGAACAGGTCGATCGACTCCATGATGTCCTCGTGTTTGCGGTCGCCGGCCTGGGCAGTCAGGATCAGCACATCCAGATTGCGATCCTCGTAGGCTTTGATGTTGCTGCGGATGGTGGCGGGCGAGCCGATGGCCTGGCCGCTGCGGGCGGCGCGGAACAGCGCCCGCTGCACCTCGTCATCCGGCTCCCGCTCGGCGATCTCCTCGCGGCTGAGCAGACGGGCCTGCTGCAGCGTGCGGCGGCCGTCGCGCTGCTCCAGTGGCAGATTCATGAAGTCGCGGTAGATGTTGCGGCGGCCGGACTGGTGGCGGGCGCCGGTGGCCGGGTTGTAGTAATACCCCAGCGAGTAGGAGAAGAAGCCCGGGCCGTTGGCGCTGCGGCGGACGGCCTGCTCATCGGTGGGGGCGCACATGAAGGTGCTGAGCACGGCCAGGCCGGGGTTGATGGCGTGGCCGATGGGCATGCACTCCTCGCGCACCAGCCGGTAATACTCCAGCGCCCGTTCACCCAGCTCGTCCGGCGTCTCGAAGCCAAAGCCGAGCGAGGCCATCCCCAGCCGCGCCGCCACCATCGTCGTCTCGCGGCGGGAGGCCGCCACCCACAGCGGCGGATGCGGCTGCTGCAGCGGCTTGGGCACGACGTTGCGCACCGGCATCGAGAAGAACTCCCCCTCGAAGCCCTGGTACGGCGTCTGCACCATCATGTTGGTGATCTCGCGCGTCGCCTCCTCCCACATCGCCTTCTTCAGGCCGCGGTCCACGCCAAAGCCGCCCAGCTCCATGTCGGACGACGACTCACCCGTGCCGAACTCCACCCGGCCGTTGGACAGCAGATCGAGGGCGGCGATGCGCTCGGCCACCCGCGCCGGGTGGTTGTATCCCGGCGGCGTCAGCACGATGCCATGCCCCAGGCGGATGTTCTTCGTCCGCTGGCTGAGCGCGGCCATCATCAACTCGGGGGCGGAGGAGTGGCTGTATTCCTCTAAGAAGTGATGCTCGACCTCGAACACGTAGTCAAAGCCGAGCGTGTCGGCCAGCTCCACCTGCTCCAGCATCTCGTGATAGATGCGGCGCTCGGCGTCCGGGTCCCACTGATCGGCATCGAGCGGCTTGGGTAGCTGCAGCTCGTAGAACAGGCCGAACTTCATGGCCGCACCTCCCCCTGCCGTGCCTGTGCGGCGGCTGCCATCGCCCGTGCCGCCAGCCCGCCGGCGGGAGCAGGTGGCGGGGTGGGGTTGCGGTCCTCCAGGATGTCACGCATCCGCCGCTCAACGGCGGTCTTGATGTCTGGGTGGGGCAGGATGTAGAACCGCTCGGCGCGGATCGCCTCCAGCACGATGCGGGCGGTCTCTGCCGGCGGCATCCCTTCCGCCAGAAAGTACGCCTGCATCGCCTGGCGACGGGCGGCCGCCTCGGGGGTGCGCTCGGCCACATTCGCCAGGGCAGCCGGCCGGTTGCGCTCCGCCTCGATGATGCGCGTCGCCGTCAGCCCGGGACACAGCACCGAGACGCCGATGCGGGCGCCCGCTGCCTGCAGGTCGTGGTACAGCCCTTCCGTCAGCCGGGTGACGCCGTGCTTGGAGACGCCGTACACCGAGCCGGGGCCGGTGGACAGGCCGAGCACGGAGGAGGTGTTGACGATGTGCCCCTCCTCACCGCCGGCCAGCATGCGCGGCACAAACGCCCGGATGCCATGCACCACGCCCATCAGGTTGACGCCCAGCACCCAGGTCCAATCGGCCTCGCTGGTCTCCCACAGGGCGCCGCCGCCGCCGGAGACGCCGGCGTTATTGCAGAGGATGTGCACCGCGCCGAATCGCGCATACGCCGCCGCTGCCAGCTCCTCCACCGAGGCGGCATCGCCGGTGTCCGTTCTGACCGCCAGCACCTCGGCGCCGCCGTCTGCCAGCTCGCGCGCGGCGATGCCGAGCGGCTCCGGCTCGATATCGGCCAAGACAAGCTTCATCCCCTCGGCGGCGAAGGCATCCACCAGCCCCCGGCCGATGCCGCTGGCGGCGCCCGTGACGACCGCCACCTTCTCCCGGAAATCCTGCATACGCTCCGCTCCTCCCCTGACGCGGATAGCTGCTCGCGTGCTGCCGTGCCGCACGGCGCGAAGAGTCTAGCCGGGCGAGGAGGAAGGGGGAAGAGGAACGATGCTGATATCACCGCCGCGTTCTAGCACGGCGTACTTGATCTGCTCCATCCGCTCCAGGCCGTGGCTCTGACGGGCGGCGGTGAGCACGTCGTTTTCATCCACGCGGCTCTTGCTCATGCGTTCCGTCAGCGGGCGGCCGTGCTCGACGATGATCACGGGCGTGCCATCGAGCAGCCGCTCCAGCCGGGGGGAGCGCTGCTTGACCCAGGAGAACAGGATATCCAGCCCGACCAGCGTCAACATCACCAGGAAGCCGTTGGTCATCGAGCCGTCGCCATCGAGCAACGCCTGTTGGGCCGCCTCACCGACGATGATCAGCAGGATCACATCGAAGGCGGTCATGTGTGTCAGCGTACGCTTGCCGCCAACGCGGAACAGCACCAGCAGGAAGAGGTACACCGCCAGGGGACGGATGATCGAGTCCATGGCTCACCTCGCGATTCCCAGCATCCGGCAACGGGGGAGGGGCTCCCCGGCAGGTCATCGCCCATCGCTCCGCACTGCGCGTCCTCCCCGCCGGGCGCCACCGCTCACGGGTACACAAACGGCCGGATGCGCAGCGGCGGGCCGTCTTCGCCCAGGCCGGCGGCCCCGGTATAGCGGCCGTAGCGGGCCGGCTCCAGGGTAAACGTCACCGCCGCCGGTTCCCCCGGCGACTGGGCGCGGAAGGTATACACGACGCGGTCAAGACTGGTCTGGGCGGTCTCCGGCTCTGGCGAGATCAGCAGGATCTCGTAGCTCTCGATGAAGGGCCGGCTCAGCCAGAACTGGACGCTCTCTACCTGTGCCGGGATGGTGACCTGCAGCTCCGTCTTGGCAGCGTGACGCTGGAAACGGGAGTAGCGCACTTCCAGCCCATCGGCGCTCCGGGCCGTCACCGGCGGCAGCAGGCCGGACGAGCCAAACAGCCCGGCTGCCGTGGCCACGAGCAACAGCGCCATCACCGCCCAGCCGGTGCGCTCAAACACCCATACCCGCCGCTCGAGCGTCGGGTTTTCGCCCACCTGGAAACCATCCGGCCGTGCTTCCACCGCCATGCTCTACGGCATACCGAAGTATTCACCCCCGGGCCATACCACGGACGAGGGAACACGGGCGCGGAGCATCACCCGGCGTACCAGGCGGTGCGGTGGGTGAAGGTTTCGCGGTGAGGGGCGCGGCGCACGATCCCCTGTCTGATCCAGGGTTGGAGGACGCGGGCAACGTGCTCTTCATGCCCTTCGAGCGGCTCGATATAGTACACCCCAGCGATGGTGGGATCATCGGTGGTGCGCAGCCGGCCCTGCTGCTCCAGCTCCAGCACGGCGGCGCGCAGGGGATGGACCCAGGCGCGGCGCGGGCGAGGCGGTGGCGCCGGCTGCCGGACCCGAGCCGCTTGCTCCCGCTGCGCCCGCCGTCGCTCCAGCCGGGCCGCGCGGATAACCCGCCACTCCTCTGCCAGCCGTGCCCGCGGCCAGCGCTCCACGCGCAAATCGGCGGCGTAGCGGATATCGATTGTGCCCTCACCCATCGCCACCACCTCGTACACGCCGTAGGCGCTGGCGTACCACCGCCCCAGCGCAAACCTCTGGTCTGCCCAACCCAGCGGGTCGGTGTCGGCGGCGAGCGGACGGCCGAAGGCGCCGGCAGGAGTGCCCGGCGGCGGGGGGCCGGGCGGCGGAGGCGGCGGGGTATAGGGCGGTGGTGGAGGTGGTGGCTCCGGCTTGGGCGGGGGCGAGGGAGGCGGGGCAGAGCCCGCCGCCTTCTCGGGTGCGTGCTTGCGCACCCATGCCAGCCAGGAGGCCCACAAGGCGCCATGGGTGTGGCTCACGCGATCACCGCTCGCCCGGTGGATGATGACCCTTTCACCTGCCTTGGTGACGCGGAAACGCTTCCCGTTGGCGTAGCAATACACATGCCCGACGACAAAGGTCATGTCGTCAAGGCCCAACGGTTCGCGCTCCAGATCGGACGGCGGAGAGGATGGCGGCGGCTGCTTTGGCGGAGGAGGTGCAGGCGGAGCCTTGGGCGGTGGCGCGGCACGCGCTGCGGCGGCAGAAGCCGTGCAGATGCGGCAGGCTTTGCGCGTGACACAGTCTTTGTCGTGCCGTTGGCGGGTGGCCGGCTTGCTCAAGTCATCGCGGGCGCGATTGATGGCCTTGGTACGCTGGGTGGCGTCGGCTGAGGTGTTGATGTCGGGGTGGTACTGCTTCGCGAGGGCGCGATGGGCAGCCTTGATCTGCTGGTCCGTGGCGTGGCAGTCGACAGCCAGGACGCGGTACGGGCAGGTAACAGCCGTACAGGTGGTAAGGCCAGGCATCGGCGGGGCCAGCCGTCCGGTGGTGTTCGGCCATTAGTATAGCGGGCACATCATCTGCCGGCCCGGCCTTCGGGCAGCGTGACGGCGGCAACGGCGTTACTCGCTGACTTTGCCGCCCGGGAGCCGTATGCCGGTCATGGTGATCGCCGCCTGGCCGTTCGCCTCCGTCCACTCGCCGCAGGCGCCGCCGGCCTCGCTCGCCGCCAGCGTCAGCGGTGTACCGTCCATCTTCAGCACCGGGCTGTAGAAAGTGGCCACCTGCTGGGCGTCCCCCTGGATGTAGTGACCGATGAGTGAGCGGCGGAAACGGTCTGCGCTGCGGTTGGGGCCGCTGCCGTGGACCAGCTGGCCATTGAAGAACAGCACATCCCCGGCGCGGACCGGCACCGGCTGGCTGCGCACCCCGGGCGGCAACGGCACCGTCACATCGGTGAAGGAGAGACTCGTGTCTGCCTCGGTGGTGCAGAGCAGTTCCCACGACTGGGAGCCGGGCACCACCTCCAGGCAGCCGTTGGCCTCGTCGCAGTCGTCCAGCGCCAGCCAGGCGGCGGTACAGGTGCCGGGCTGAGCGCGCAGGTAATACTGGTCCTGGTGCAGCGCCTGGCCGCGCGCTCCCGGCGGCTTGAAGTACAGCATCGTTTGCGCCGCGTACGGCTCCCCGCCCAAGAGTGCCGTCAGGCAGGCGGCAAGCCGCGGCTCCAGCAGCCAGCGCAGGCTGCGGTCATCCCAGCGGTGCATGTGAATCATGCGCGGGTACTTCAGCAGCGGATCATCGCTCCTGGGATCCACTCCCACCAGGTCGCCGGGAAACGCCCCCTGGCCACGCAGCGCCATGAAGTGCGCGCGGTAGCCTGCCACCTCCACCGCCGAGAACAGCGCAGGCACGACGGTGAAGCCTTCCTCCCGGAACTGCCGCACCTGCGCATCCGTGACCGCCGCCGCTGTGATCATGGCCGCCCCCTGGTTCATGTCTCCGCTCCCCCGCTCGTGCCGAGAGCGTACGCGCGCGCCGGTGATCCGGCAACGCCGCCGGGACGTATGCCACCGGCGGGACACACCAAACGACAAGGAGCGCACAATGTACGGAACCGTGGCGCGGATCAAGCTGTTGCCGGGCGCCGAGGCAGCGATGATGCGGCTGAGCAAGGAGTACGAGGGGCTGGGGCTGCCCGGGCACATCGCTACGTATGTCTACAAGCTGGACGGCGCCGAGGACGAGTACATCATGGCGGTGCTGTTCGACAGCCGCGAGCGGTACCACGCCAATGCCCAGAGCCCCGAGCAGCACACCCGCTTCGAGCGGATGCGGGCGCTGATGGCGGCTGACCCGCAGTGGGCAGACGGCGAAGTCATCTACGCCCCGGGCCGCTAGCCGCCCTCATCGAGCACCGACCGCAGCAGTCCCGCCAGCGCTGCCGCTACGGCTTCCGGCTGCTGGATGTGGAGTTGGTGCACCGCGTCCGGGATGGTCACCAGCCGCCCCAGAGGCAGGGCGGCCGCCATCTGCGCTGCCACCTCCGGCCGCAGCACGTGGCTATCCGCACCGCGCACCACCAGCGCCGGGCAGCTGATCCGCGGCAGCAGCGGGCGCAAGTCTACCTGCGGGAACTGCCGCAGCGCCTCCTGATCGGCGCGATACTCGTAGCCGCCGTCTGCGACCGGGCGCACCGCGGCGAGGGCCAGCCGGGCAACCCGGGCGGGCAGCACATCGGGCAGCGCCCGCTGCTCGGCGGCGATCACCTCCTCCATTGATGCGAACCGGCGGAGCGGGCGGGCGCCGGCCTCGTTCAGGCGCTGGGCCTGGGAGGCCGGCGGGCGGGCCTCGATATCCATCAACGCCACCGCCCGCACGGGTAGCATACCCGTGCCCGCCAGCAGCATCGTCACCAGTGCCGCCATGGAGTGTCCGGCCAGCACCACCGGCCCCAGCCCCAGCGCCCCGGCCAGCGCCACGAGGTCCGCCGCGTAGTCCTCCAGCCGGTACGAGGACGGAGCGGGGCGGCGGCTCTCACCATGACCGCGCAGATCCGGCGCGAGCAGCCGCAGCCCCGGCGCCGCCAGCACCTCCGCGACATCCTGCCACTGTGCGCCAAACCCGCGGCTACCATGCAGCAGCAGCACGGGCAAGCCATCCCCCGCGCCCCACTCGCGCACATGCAGCGTCATCGCGGCCGGCGCCAGCACCACGTCGTATGCATTCATGCCAGGCAGCATAACTGGACGCAGCGGTGAACGCGCACTGTTGACCGTCCCCCACCGGGGAGGTGGAGCCAGACCCCCTTGCTCGGGTATGGCGAAGTGGAGGCAGCTCCGTCTGGCTAAAAACCCTAGCTGGGGGTCGCGCGCTGCACGCGGGGGGTCATCGTGTCCATCCGGCGCAAGCGCTGCGCTCCCCCCCGCCCAATCGGCTACACTGAGCAGGAACCCGCGATAGGACGCACAATGTCATCACCCCTGGATGATCTGGAAGCGTTTCTCCGTGCGCGCATGACCGCCGCGGCACAGGACAAAGCCATCTACGACCGCAACCAGGCCCGCCTGAACAGCCAGCTGTTACAGGGCGAACTCAACATGGGGACGGCCGTGCTCGCCTGGCTGGAGCGGCAGCGCGCCGGAGCGGCCGCCACCGACGATGAGCCGGAGCCGGTGGCATAGCGCCCGGAAAGGACACCGCGCGATGGAAATCACCTGGCTGGGCCACGCCTGTTTTCGGCTCAAAGGCAAAGACAGCGCCGTACTGATGGACCCTTGCCCGCGCAGCACGGGCTACACCATCGGCAGACAGCAGGCGCAGGTGGTGACCATCAGCCACCCGCACGAGAGTCACAACTATCTGGAGGCGGTCTCCGGCGCGCCCAAGGTGCTGGACGCCCCCGGCGAGTACGAGATCGGCGGCGTGCTGCTCACCGGCGTCCGCACCTACCATGACAGCACGCGCGGCAGCGAGCGCGGGGCGAACACCGCCTTCGTCGTCGAGCTGGATGAGGTGCGCATCTGCCATCTGGGCGACATCGGCCACAAGCCCACCGAGGAGCAGATGGAGCGGCTGAGCGACATCGACGTGCTGCTGATCCCCGTCGGCGGCGACAGCACGATTGATGCCGCCACCGCCGCCGAGATTGTCAGCCAGCTTGAACCAAAGGTGGTGGTGCCGATGCACTACGCCACCGAGGCTACCGGCCTGACCGCGCTGGCGCCGGTGGACGTGTTCATCAAGCAGATGGGTATCACCGCCCCCAGCCCGCAGCCTAAACTGACGTTCACCCGGACCAACCTGCCCTTCCAGACGCAGGTATTTGTGCTGGAGTACCGAAAGTGACGTGCTGGCCGGCAGCCGGCTGCCGACTGCGAGGCGCCATGTCCGACATCGCCATTCGCCCAGTCCGCGCGGAAGACGCCGAGGTGATCAATGAGATTCGCCGCCAGCCGCGGGTGATGGAGTTCACCACCGGGATGCCGTCCGAACGCATCGCCGGCACGCGCGCCTTCATCGAGGGACTGGGGCCAAACGCGCATGTGCTGGTGGCAGAGACCCGCGGCCGGGTGATCGGCATGGCCGGGCTGCACCTGGGCGCCGGCAAGCGCCGCCACGGCGGCAGCATCGGCATCATGGTGCATGATGAGTTCCAGGGCCGCGGCGCCGGCTCGCGCCTGATGGAAGCGCTGCTCGATATCGCCGACAACTACCTCGGGCTGATCCGCGTGGAACTGGAAGTGCTGGCCGACAACGCCCGTGCCATCGCGATGTACGAAAAGCTCGGCTTCGTCCACGAGGGACGCCGGCGCAAGGATAGCTTCAAGCACGGCCAGTACGTGGATGTGCTGATGATGGGCCGCGTGCGCGAGTAGGCCGTACCCATCCCTTACCGGACCACCGGCGCCCGCCGCCGTGCCACCACCCGGGCGATGCCGCCACCGGTCAGCGCCAGCAACAGCCCACCACCAAAGATCAGTGGCGCGGCGAACACGATCAGCAGCACCCGGCCGTAGTTATACGTCCAGGCGTCCTGCTCGGCGGGCACCTCAGCCAGTGGCCGCACCGCCGCTACGATCACCACCGTGGTCCAGGCCAGTGCCAGCGCCAGCGCCCCCGGCAGCAGCCACCAGAATGATCCCCGCCGCCGTCCCAACCACACCCCAAACAGCACGGCGGCCACCACCGCCACCGCTGCCCCGCCGGCCAGCGCCACCGGCAGCAGGTCCCAGCGCCGGTCATACGGCGCCTGCGCCGTCAGCGCCAGCGCATCCGCGGGCAGCCCGCGGAAGCCGGCCGTCAACGTATCGCCCTGGCGCTCGAGCGCCGGTGTGGCCGCCGCCCTCCAGCCAGAAGGCAGCAGCACCGTCACATCCAGTTGCTCGAAGGCGGCCCAGTCCCGCGCCGGGGCCAGCACATACCCCAGCTGCCAGAACCGCACCGGCGCCGGGCCGGAATACGCCGTGGCGCGGGCGGCATACCGCACCCGCAACGTGTTCGTGCCAGCGTGCAGCGCCGCCGCAAAGCGCAGACCGCCGCCGCCTGCGGTGTAATAGGAGAACGCCTCATCCCCGGTCAGCGCGGGGGTGGTAACCGGTGGCTTCCAGGCAGACGGCAGGCGGCCCTCTGGCTGCGCCACGGCGGGCACAGCGGTATCGTTAACCCAGACCCCGAAGTCTGCCGCCGAGAGTGCCGCCGCCACAAACACCAGATCCACCGTCCGGGCCGCGCCGTCGTTGCGGATCTGGTAGACCGCCTCGATCCGCGCGGGCGCGGCCGCCGCCAGCGGGCGCAGGTCAATCGTCAGCGTCTCCCGCTCGACTGCCATCCCAGCCAGCGCGCCGGAAGGCTCACCGGTAGGATCACCTTCCTCGTGGGGCGATCCGGCATTGGCGCGCGCCCGGCCCGGCAGCGCGGCGGCCACCAGCACGACACACACCAGCAGTAACCTCCAGCGGTGATGCTCCATCCTGGCTCGGCCTTCCTTGCGTGATGGTCGCTGCCGTCAACGGCCGGATGTGGCTGTGGGAACCGGCGGATTGTAGCCCGCGAAGGGGTTGGTGCCAACGGGCGGCGCTGTGCTGGTAGGTTGGGGAGGATAGCTGGTATCCACCGAGCCACCCGGCGGGCGCAGCCACGTGCCTTTCACTTCAAAGCCGCGACTGGCGCCGCCCTTGCGCTTGGGGTCACCATCGTCGCACTCGTAGATCTCCGAGTAGTACGCCTGATAGCTCTTGCCATCAGCCGGGGCGGCGCCGCCCATGGACACATCCCAAGGATTGCAGACGCCGGGGGCAGGGTTCTGCCAGATCGCCTCAAAACAGATGTAGCCCTCGCCGCCCTCGCCGCAGGCTTTGGGGTAGAACGTCAGCCGCATCAGGTAGCCGAACTGGTTCGGGTAGCTGCCGCTGAGCGTGCCCTTCTCCCCCTCGGTGAGCAGCACCTCGTTGGGGAAGCCCTTGCCCAGATTCCACACACCGGGCGCCAGGAACTTCTGCGGCGCCGTCTTCAGGTCGAACGTATACGAGCGGTCCAGCCACTGCTTGCCGGCGGTGTTCCAGCGCCGCCAGCCGCTGCCCGCCTTCGTCAGGTCCATGGTGACCGTGGTGGTGGACAGCACCTGCTTGTCCAGCACGATGCGGTACTCATACTGCAACCAGGCCCGATCCTGGTTGGTGAACACCGGCGCCTTCTGCTCATCGGCCAGCAGCAGATCGCGGATATCGACCGATGTGCGCGGCGGCTGCACGGTGGAATGCACGCGGAAGATGAAGTCCATGAACTTGTCGCTGGAGCCGGAGCGGAAGTCGAGCAGCCGCTGCTCGGGGTGGCTGCTGGAGGCCAGCGGCGCCTGGGCCGGCGCCTGCCCCATCACCGGCCGCACCTCCAGCTTGGCCTTCTTCAGGAAGTCATCCACGCTCAGCGTCGCGGCCGAGGCCAGCTTCTGCAGGCCGTCCTTGCTCATGGTGAAGGAGATCACCTGATCCTCGGGATCGGGATCGTCATGCCACACCAGCCAGGAATCGCGCTCGAACGCCCGCCACTCCGGCTCCAGCCTGGCGGCGATCTCCGGACCGGCGGGAAAGGCGGCGTGCAGGTCGTAGCTGCCGCCGGGGGTGAACTTCTCAAACTGGAGCGACCAGATCATGCTGGCATGCGCCATCCGCTGGAAGTGGTACGGGCTGGTGGTGGCCGGCCCCCAGAGATTGCCGGCCAGCATAATCGGCGGCACCTCAGCGTAGCTGTCCCACACCCGGCCGGGCTCGCGCCGGTAGCCGGTGGTGCCGCCGGAGGCGGAACGCAACGTATCTAGCCACTTGAGCTCGTCGCGGTCGATCAGATAGGTGAGCAGCGCCTCGGTGTAGAGGCCGGAGATGTCCTTGAACTTCCCGCCGTACCCCTCCGACAGCACAAACGGATTCTCGGTGAATCCCCAGGAGCCGAGGGCGTTCGCCGCCTCATAGCCGGTCGCCAGGAACATCCCCCAGTGATGGTTCTTGCCACGCGCCTGGTCGAAGTAGTCATCGATCCACACGGCCTCCAGCACCGGCTGCGCCACCTCGTACACCAGCCAGGCCGTGCCGGCGGCGGTGGCGGTGGCGGGGTTGAGCATCGCCAGCTCGCCCAGTGCCATCAGCGCCGCCCCATAGCCCCAGTAATCCTTCAGCATCGCCAGGTATTCGCTGCGGGTCATGGCCAGGGCACGAGGCGAGTAGAAGCGCACCACCTCGTTGCGCAGCGCCTTGTCCTCGGGGATGCCCATCTTGCGGGCGGCGCTGCCATACTCGGCGTTCACGCCGGTGAAGCGGGCGTTATCCCACAGCCCCGGCAGCTTGTCGCTGGTGGTGCGCGCCACGTCGGTGGACTCCAGATTGCCGTAGTAGGGCAGCACCCGCACGTCGAACATCGACGGCACGATGGCGCCGCTGTCGAACAGCTTCAGCGTCAGCTCGATGCCCCACGGCACCAGCTGGGCATGGTAGTTCTCGATGGTCTGCAGCAGCGACAGATTGTTGGTGGTACCCGGCTGCAGCGACGGAATCAGCCCCGGATCCGCCACCCAATCCCAGGTGCTGGGTTCATCGGCCGCCTTGTAGGCCTTGCGCGCCTGCTGCAACAGTCGCAGCCCTTGAACATAGGAGCCTGCTGCCTCCGCTCGACGGCCGGCGGTAATGTGGACCGTCGCCTGGCGGAAGGCCGTGCGCGCCTGCTTGAGCAGCGTCACCGAGGCCGGCTCCGGCGCTGTCAGCGCCGCCATCCCCGCGCGGCCCCGCCCGTCGCCGCTCCAGGCGGCCAGCCCATCGACCGCCGCGGCAAACTTGGTGCGGTCGGTCCAGTAGTACTGCTCCACCCGCGCCTGCCGCGCCTCCCAGGAGTCGCCCTCGACCACGCCGCGCGGCACCGGCCCGCTGCCCGGGAAGGCCGCCACCGACAGCACCCACGGCACGGGCGCCTGATCGATCGTCACTCGCTGGCCGGGCTTGCCGTCCGCCAGGGTGATCGGCGTGGAGGGCAGCCGCACCCATTCGCTCAGGCCGGCCGCCAGCACCACCGCCCGGTCGCCGGCGGCGCCGTTCGGCAGATCGACGGTCACCGCCCGGGGAGGCGCGATCAGCGTCGTGGCGTCAACTCGGACCGCCGGATCGCGGCGCTCCAGTGGCCCCATCGGCGGCACGGTGTCCAGCAGGTCGATGCGCGGGCGGGAGCGGCGGCTGAACACCCCTTCCGGCGCCTCCACGCGGGCGCCGTTCGGGTGGGTGAGCGTCACCGGCGGGGCAATCGGGCCGGTGTCCTCGGTGGTCGTCGGACCGGGAGGGTTACCACGCTGGCTGAGCGCCAGCCAGATACCGCCGGCGGCCAGCAACACCACGGCCACGGCGGCCGCCGCCGCCCAGCCGCTCCGCTGCCGACGGCGCGGGCTGCCCGCCGCCGCGCCGCAGTTGGGGCAGAATCGAGCCATCACCGATCGCGGGGCGCCACAGGCAGGGCACGGCGCCTGCGGTGCGGTCACCTCCCGCCGCTGTTGCCGGGACGCCGGCGCGCCGCACGCCGGACAGAAGCGCAGGCCGGAACGCAGCGCCGCGCCACAGCCACCACAGATGGCCGGTCCCATCGCGGCGCCGCAGGCGGGGCAGTTCCAGGCGCCGGGCGGCAGTGGCTGGCGGCAGTGGAGGCAGACGGGCAGCGACGCCACCGGTGTGCCACAGCGCCCGCAGAAGTGGGCGCCGGCATTGAGCGGCTTGCGGCAACGAGCGCAGGCGGTCACCGGCGGGGCAGGCATGATGGCACTCCACACCGGTCGCCGTTGTGCCGGTGCCAGTGCAGTATCGGCCGGGC
>WBZO01000589.1_pt1 | contig 72447 bp, 57 predicted proteins | sample 5204261 | NCBI WGS metagenome assembly WBZO01 (sample SAMN12412400, study PRJNA552823) | activated sludge metagenome | isolation source: activated sludge from anammox sidestream of wastewater treatment plant... | place: USA: North Carolina | collected 2017-09
CGGCACGGGGTCGCGGAGGCGCTGCTCGAAGGCGGAGAGGCGATCGCGCGCGCGCGCGGCGCCCGGGCGATCGAGGGATACCCGAGGCGCTCGAGCGAGCCGCTGCACGACGAGGAAGCGTGGCAGGGACCGGAGTCGATCTTCCTTGCGCGAGGCTTTGCGCATGTCGCCGGCGATGCGCCCTACCCCGTGTACCGAAAAGTGCTCGCGGACGGCGAGAACCGCTAACCGCCTGACGATCGGATGTTACTGCGGGCCTCCGGGCTCGGGTACACTGGCAGCCAGTGGATACGAGCTTGCCCATGCTCGTGACACGGTTGCCGGATCGGGCCGCGCTCACGCGGCTCGTGCGTGCGGCGCTCCGTCACGAGGTCGCGCAGGTCGCTTTGAGCGAGGGGCCGCGCCAGGCGCAGCCCCACACGCTCGACCTGCTCGTGGACGAGCGATCGGCGCTGAACCTCCTCGCCGAGCCGGTGGGCGCCCCGCAGAACGGGCAGTTTCCGCTGCGCCTCCGGCCCGTCAACCGAGCGCAGGCGGCCGAGCTCTACGCGCTCCTCGAGGCGGAGAACGGCGCGGACGTCATGCCGACGCAGGAGATGGTGCGCCCGGCCTCGATCTCGAAGGCGCCGCCGAGCAAGGGCTCGCTGGCCGTGGACTCCGCGAAGTCCGACTCGGCGCCGCCGGCGACGCTTGCGTTCGGCAGCTCGATGTCCGTCGAGCCCGACTCTGCGCCGATCGCGCGGCAGATGTCCGGCTCGGCGCCGCCGCCGATCAGCCCGCTCGGGGCGCCGACCGAGGATCCGCGCCGGACCGCGCCGAGCGCGACGTGGAGCCCGCTGCCGAGCAAGCGGCACGCGAGCGAGGCGGACGCCAACGATCCCTCGCTCAGCGTCAGCGTGGTCTTCGAGCCGGACGGGCTGGGCTTGCCGGCCGACGACGAGGCACCGAGCCTGAGCGTGAGCGTCGTGTTCGAGCCCGACATGAGCCCGGCCACGGAGGTGATGCGCGAGCCGATCGACGCCCCCGTTCCGACGTCGCCGCTCGGCGAGAACGGATCGAGCACCTCCGATGCGGCGCCGGCAACGATCGCGACGGCGCCGTTCGACGAGCCGTTCTTCGACGACGCGCTCGCGAACCTCCCGGCGATGACGCTGGACGACCTCGACGGCCAGGGCGACGTGCCGACCGAGGCGAGCGCGCCGAGCGCCGTCCTGTCGGCGGACATCGAGGGACCGCTCTCGGACGAGGACGACGACGATTTCGCGACGCTCATCCGCGCGCCTGGCCCGGCCTCGTCGCCCGCCCTCCCGGACGTGCTCCCGGCCGCCGGACGTCCCATGCCTCCGCCGAGGAACGCGACGCCGGAGGACTTCACCCCGACGGCGCAGGGCCTTCCGACGGCGGAGCGAGGGAGGAAGAAGAAGACCACGCGCCGGGGGAAGTCCAACGAGAAGCGCTCCAAGCACCGCATGGACGAGGCGGATCCGGACGGCGACGCGGACACCGTCGGGCGCCTCGGCTTCCCCGTCGATGCGCCCGGCTCGAGCCGGCGCGGGAGCAAGTCGGATCCCGATCCCATCGAGGGACGCCGCATCGCCGACGGCAAGTACGTCATCGAGTCGCTGATCGGCGCGGGCGCGGCCGGCGCGGTGTACAAGGCGACGCATCGCGAGCTCCGGCGCACCGTCGCGATCAAGGTCCTGCATCCGCACTACCAGGAGGACCCGCACTTCATGAAGGGCTTCCGTGGCGAGGCCCTCGCCGCGAGCCAGCTCGATCACCCGAACGTGATGCGCGTCCTCGACTTCGGTCAGGAGCCCGACGGCCTCGTCTACATCGTGATGGAGTTCCTCTCGGGGCGCACGCTCCAGAGCCTCCTCGACGAGGAGCGCCGCCTCGCTCCGGATCGTGCGGTCGAGATCATGATCCAGGTCTGCGCCGCGCTCAGCGTCGCGCACGACCACGGGATCATCCATCGCGACATCAAGCCCGACAACATCATGCTGGTGCCGAGCCGCAACGACGAAGGCGGCACCTTCGAGCTGGTCAAGGTCTGTGACTTCGGCATCGCCGCGCTCCAGAACCCGCGCGCGGAGGACTCGGACTTCGACGTCGCCGAGGCGGTGATCGCGGGCACCCCCGAGTACATGTCGCCGGAGCAGGCGCGGGGCGTCGAGATCGACGCGAGGTCCGACGTCTACGCGGCGGGCATCTGCCTGTACGAGCTCGTCACCGGTCGTCCGCCCTTCCTCGGCGACGCGCCGGCCGACATCCTGATCAAGCAGCTCGACGAGACGCCGAAGCCTCCGTCGCAGCTGTCGAAGGGCCTGGACCCGCTCCTCGAGGAGGTCATCCTCCGCGCGATCCAGAAGGACCCCGCGAAGCGCCATCAGTCGGCGCGCGAGCTGCGCGTGGAGCTGAAGGAGCTGATCGACCCGGGCGATCAGCATGCGGCCGACGACGACGACGAGCGGAGCATCGTCGAGAACGTCCCCGTGCTCGACGACCCGGCGTCGGGCTTCGCCGGCTTCTTCATCGGCTTCTCGAGCGCCATCCTCCGCTTCGGGCGATTCGAGCGCGGCCATCCCGAGGCGGCGCAGGCGATGAAGGAGCTGCTCAAGGCGACGAAGGGGGCGCTGCGCGGTCGGAGGGAGCTCACGTTCGCCCGTCGCGACTCGCCGCAGCAGAAGACGATCGGGTTCTGCGTGATGAGCGGGACGGCGGAGATCGTCGACCTCAAGCGCCTGCTCGGGTCCCAGGTCTACGGCAGCTTCGGTCAGCCCTTCATCGAGTACGTCGTCAAGAAGGGCATCGCGGCGATGACGCTGCGCGAGGGCATCCCCGACAACGAGCTGCAGTACGTCATCGAGATGTTGATCGGGCCGCACGCGCACGAGGAGCTGCGGAAGGAGCTCTTCACGAAGCCGCTGCGGCACATCTCGCTGCTCTTCGTCGCCGACGTGCTCGGGCGTGACCGCAAGCTGTCCTGGAAGGTCGGCCTCTGCGCCGCGAGGCTCGCGCGCGACCTCACCGCGCTCTCGAACGTGCGCGGCATCAGCCTGAAGAAGATGCGCGAGATCCGCGAGGACCTCGTGGGCGGCATTGCGCGTCTGCTCACGCGCGGCGACGAGGTGAAGCAGTTCCTCCAGAACGTCGACCTCGTCGAGGAGGCGGTCGCCAACCTCCGGGGGTTCTCGTCGTTCCAGCTCGCGCCGCTCGTCCTCGAGCGCGTGCTGCACGAGCCGTGCGCGGAGGCGGCGATGCTGCTCGTGGGCGACTTCGATCGCGGGGACGACAGCCCCGCGCTCAAGGCGCAGCTCCGCATGTTCGCGACGCGGCTGCTCGCCGAGCGCTCGCCGAAGTCGGACGCGGCGGTCACCGAGCTCTACAAGCGATCCATCGTGACCGACGCGGACGTGCCGCGGGACCTGCGCGAGACCATCCGTGCCGCCGCCCTCGCCGACGCCCTGGTGCGCGAGCCGTCGCAGTTCCTGCGCACGCTCGACATGATCGGCGACCCGGACGCGTACGGCCGGGAGCTCGCGACGCTCGAGGCGGCGATGAGCGTGCTCGCGCGGCGCGCCGAGGCCGGCGCCCTGCTCGCGGTGATGAGCACCCTGGCCCGGCACGCGAAGGCCGCGGGCAAGCCCGGCGAGCGCGAGGGGCACGCGCTCCGCACGATGAAGTCGATGATCGACAAGCAGCGGCTCCTTCCGATCGCGAACGCGCTGCTGAGCGGCCCACCGCACCAGCGTGAGCCGGCCCGCCAGCTCCTGGTCCTCGCCGGCAGCGCCGGCGTCCACGCGCTCTACATCGCGCGCGAGGGGCTCACCGACGCGAGCGCCCGACCGATCTTCGTCCAGGTCTTCAAGGAGACCGGACCGGCGGGCTGGTCGCTGCTCTCGGCGGTGCTGCCGCGGATGGAGGTCCGCGACGATGCGGAGCTCGCGCTCGTCGAGGACCTGCTGCGCGCGATGCCGGAGCGGCTCGACCCGGTGCTGGGGGACGCGGTCGCGAAGTTCCTCGCGCACCCGCGCCTTCGCCCCGCGGCGCTCGCCGCGATCGCCCCTCTGTGGGGCGAGCGTGCGCGAAAGCCTCTCATCGACGCGCTGGAGTTCGCCGAGGAGCCCGCGCGCATCGTCGCCATCACCGAGCTCCGGAGGATGCGCGCCATCGACGAGCAGGTCGTCTCGGTCATCGAGCGCCTGCTCACCATGCGAGGCAGCGCGAGCGAGGAGCTCCGCGCGGCCGTCGCCGCGGCGCTCGCCGACGTCGCTCCGCCGCTGCGCGCCCGCGCCGTCGGGCTGCTCGCGAAGGGGGTCGAGGGCAAGCGCGGCTTCGTCGCCATCCTCCGCGGCGACGGCGGGACCGACGAGAGCCTCGTGGTCATCGAGGCGATGGCGCGTGCGCTCCTCGCGCTCGACCGGAACGAGGGAGTGCGCGCGCTCAAGGCCCGCATCCAGCGGAGCGACGGCATGGCGCGCGCGAGGCTCACCGCGCTCCTGCAGATGGCCTGAGCCGGCCCGCGATCGGTTCGCTGACCCGTTTCGGGATCCGGCTGCTCTCTACTATGGTGCGCGCGTGGACGAGATCGTCTTCGTGGTCGGGACGGGAACGGACGTGGGCAAGACGCACGTGACGCGTGCGCTGTCGGTCGCCGGGCACGTGCCCGCGTGGAAGCCGATCACGAGCGGCGGCCTCGACGACGTCATCCGGCTCGAGGCGGCGCCGCCCATGCACGCGCTCGCCGAGCCGCTCTCCCCTCACCTCGCGGCACGGAAGGAGGGCGTGACGCTCGACGCCGGGGCGATCGCCCGCGCCGCGCGCGCCCACGCGAAGGGGCACGCGCGCTTCTTCGTCGAGAGCGCGGGCGGCCTGTACTCGCCGATCTCGGACCGCGAGACGAACGCGGACATCGCGCGCGCGCTCGCGGCGGAAGGCATGCAGCCGAGGCTCGTGCTCGTCGCGCCGGATCGGCTGGGCGTGCTCCACGACGTCGGCGCGACGGTGCGCGCCGCGCGGGCCGACGGCCTCGCGTTCGCGTGCGTCGTGCTCTCCGCGCCCGCCGTCGCCGACGGCTCGACCGGCAGCAACGCCGCCGAGATCGTGCGGATCGGCCTCGCCCCTCTCGTGGTGACCTTCCCGCGCGCGACGATCGACGACCGCGCCACGCGCCGCGCAGCCGAGGCATGCCTGGCCGCGCTCGACTCTCCTACCTGACGGGGATCTTCGGATCGCTGCCGAGCGTCGGCACGGCGGTGAAGTCGTGCCACCGCGACGAGGTGAGGAGCTCGGACGAGAGCCCGACGAAGATGGCGCGGAGCGTCTCCTCGCGGGTGGCGTAGCGGCGGGTGCTCTTGACGATGTCGCCGATCATCATCGGCTTCGTGATCGTCTTGAGCACGTGCTCCTCGGCGTCCGGGAAGCGGAACGCCTCGATGCGCACCGGGAGCGGCCGCACCGGCTCGACCACGTCCTCCTCGAGCGGCCCGAGGATCGCCTCGAGCTCCTCGGCGGGATACGCGTCGCGGACGCCCCGCAGCACGAGCTCGAACGGATCGACGCCCAGCGGGAAGGTCTCCTCGTGCGAGCGGGCGCCGCGCACGAACGCGACCTCGCCCTTCCGCCAGTGGAACACCTCGATGTAGCGGTCCTGCATCTGCTGGTGGATCGCTCGGAACAGCTCGATCGGACGCAGCACGCCGAGGCCGCAGAGCGCGTCGCCGATGCGGCCGTTGTAGCGAGGCAGCATCGCGAGGGCCATCTCGACCTCCATGCGGAGGACCTGGCCGCGTGCCACGAGGTGCTCGCCGAAGAGCTCGCGCTTCTCGGTGGAGACGACGAACTCCGGCACGCCCTCGACGAGGTAGACCTTCTTCCGCTTCGCGCCGTCCTTGAAGTAGAGCGCGCCGGTGTCGCGCTCGAAGGCGAGGCGGAAGAGCCGCGTCGGCAGGAGCACGCGGTCGATGAGCGCGACGCCGTTCGCCTCGGTGAACACGCCGTCGTCCCAGCGGAGCGCAGGGCTCTGGACGAAGCGCGCGAGCTCCGGGTAGCTCGAGGCGTCGCGGAAAGGCGAGCTCTCGCGCGAGATGAGCGCGCGGTGATCGATCTGGCCGGTGACCCACATCTCGACGAGACGCGGGTAGCTGAGCGGACCGACCGCGGGACCGCCCGGCGTCTTCACCTGGTAGATCGCCGGGGCGACGTCCTTCGGCTCGCTCGGGCGGTTGGTCGGCTGCTGGCGCGGCGTGGGCGGTGGGGCGCTCGGGCGCGCGGGGTCGCCTCCCAGGTCGGCGGTGCGCCGGGTGCCCGTCTCGCCGTTCGGATCGCTCGCCTCGGTGGTGACGAGACCGAGCTTCTCGATCCACGCCGCGAGCTTGCCCGGCCCGACCTGCAGGCGGCGCCGGCGCAGGACCTCCTCGATCGCCTCGGCGAAGGCGGCGGCGGACGGGTAGCGGAGGTGGCGATCGCGCGCGAGCGCGCGGAACAGGATGGCGCGGATGTCGTCGGGCACGCGCGAGCCGGCGCGATCGATGACGCTCAGATCGCCGTCGCGGATCCGCATGAGGACGTCGATCTCGCTCGGCCCGGAGAAGAGCGGGCGCAGCATGACGAGCTCGGCGAGCACGATGCCGGTGGTGAACAGGTCGGAGCGCGCATCGAGCTCCTTGCCGATCACCTGCTCGGGCGACATGTACCCGAGCTTGCCCTTGAGCTGCCCGGCGTCGGTCCGGCGCTCGATCTCCGCGGCGCGGGCGATGCCGAAGTCCGTGAGCTTCACCGCGCCCGAGCGGTCGATGAGGACGTTGCCCGGCGAGACGTCGCGGTGGACGAGATCGAGCGGCCGGCCGTCGTCGTCGCGCGCGTTGTGCGCGTAGTCGAGGCCGCGGAGGACGCTGAGGGCGATGTAGAGGGCCGCCTCGAGCGGGACGTCCTCGCCCCGCGCCGCCGCCGCCCGGACGAGACGCGCGGCGGTCGTGCCGTCGACGTACTCCATCGCCATGTACAGCTCGCCGTCGTGCTCGGCGAAGTCGAACACCTGTACGATGTTCGGATGCGCGAGCCGGGCACACACGCGGGCCTCGTCGATGAACATCGCCACGAAGTCCGAGTCCTGCGCGAGCTGGGGCAGGATCCGCTTCACCGCCACGACCTTCTGGAAGCCGTGCGGTCCGGCGCGGCGGGCCAGGTACACTTCGGCCATCCCGCCCGTCGCGATGCGCTGCGTGAGCTCGTAAGGCCCCAGCATGTGCGGGGCCGGATGGATCGACGCGCTCATCGGCGGTAGAAAGCGTACCCCATGGTCCTGCCGAAGCGTAGGTCGTCGTTTCCGCCGGGCGCCCTGGCCGCGCCGCCGTCGTCGCGCTCGGGGGCGCTCGGGAAGCCGAGCGGCCGCGTCGTGACGGTCACCGGGGCGGCGTCGTTCCTCGGGACCAACCTCGTCGGTTTGCTCGAGGAGGACGACCGCGTCGCGCGGATCGTGGCGGTCGACATCAAGCCGCCCGCCACGGCTCAGCGGAAGACCCGCTTCTACGAGGTCGATTTCACCCAGCCGACGGCCGAGGCCCGCCTGTCCGAGATCCTCGCGGCCGAGCGCACCGACACGCTCGTCCACCTCGCCTTCCTCGCGTCTCCCTCGCATGCGACCGCGCTCGCGCACGAGCTCGAGAGCGTGGGCACCCGCCACCTGCTCGTCGCGGCCCGGCACGCGAACGTCCGCAAGGTGGTGATGTGGTCGCAGACGCTCCTCTACGGCGCGCACCCCTCGAACCCGAACTTCCTCACCGAGCGCCATCCGCTGCGGGCGCCGTCGAGCGAGCCCTTCTTCGCCGACAAGCTCGACGCGGAGGCCGAGGTCGGCCGCTTCGCTGCGAGCGCGCCGAACGCGGTGGTCACGGTCCTCCGCACCGCGCCGATCCTCGGACCGACGGTGCACAACTACGTCACGCGGTTCCTCGCGCGCCGCGTCGTGCCGATCGCGATGGGCTTCGACCCGCTCGTGCAGTTCGTTCACGAGGTCGACGCGATCGCGGCGTTCAAGCTCGCGATCGATCGCGACGTGCCGGGCGTGTTCAACATCGTGGGCGACGGCGTCCTTCCGCTGTCGACGGTGATCAAGCTCGCCGGCCGCCTCGCCCTGCCCGTCCCGCATCCGATCGCGAACGCGATCGGCGCGGCGCTGTGGATGGCGCAGCTCTCCGAGGGGCCGCCGTCGTTCTTGCACTTCCTGCGGTTCCTCTGCGTGGCCGACGGGGCGAAGGCCAAGCAGAAGATGGGCTTCCGCCCCGCGTACACCACGCGCGAGGCGGTCCTCGACTACACGAGCGCGCAGCGCCTCAGGGACGTCAAGCTCCTCCAGGAGAACGCGGCATGAAGGGACCGAAGAAAGCGGCGTCGTCCTCGCGCCCGAAGAAGAGGACGGGCGCCGCCGAGAACAAGCCGAGCGCGGCCGCGAAGAAGCCCGCGGCGAAGAAGCGCCCCCAGCCGCAGCCCCCGCGTCGGCTCGCGGGGATGCGCGCCGACGATCCCTTGCCGGTCTCGCGCCGCGCCGCGGTCGTGGCGGAGGCCGTGAAGGCCACGAAGGCCGAGGAGGACGTCGACGATCTCGAGACCACCAGGGTCGCGCTGCCCCGCCCCTCCGGAGGGCTCACGCCGCCGCCCGCGGTCGTCGCCCAGATCCGCGAGCTCGAGGCGCAGCTCGATCGGCTGATCGACGAGGCGTCGCGCCGCGACGTCTCGACGCTCGATCCCGAGCCGGAGGACGAGGTCGATCTCTCGGACGCCCCGACGTCGTCCACGCACCTCGAGGACGATCTCGAGGTGACGCGCGACGCGCTCCCCGGGTCGGTCCGCTCCGCGATGGAGAGCCGCCCGAGCATCCCGGAGCCGCGCACGTCATTGCGCGATCTCGCGCCGCCGAGCGAGGCCACGGTGTTCGACACCGCGCGCGAGCTGCTCTCCACGGACTTCTACCTCCGCAAGTGGGGCCGGCTCGCGATGCGCGGGCGCTCCGAGGAGGTCGACGACTTCGGCTTCGATCCGATCTACGAGTCGAAGCTCCGCGGCGTGCTCGAGTTCCTCTACTCGCGCTACTTCCGCGTGCAGACGTCGGGCATCGAGCGTGTGCCCTCGCACGGCCGCTGCCTGCTCGTCGCGAACCACTCCGGCACCGTGCCGCTCGACGGCGTGATGCTGAAGACCGCGATCAAGCTCGAGCACCCCGCGGCGCGCGATCTGCGCTGGCTGACCGAGGACTTCATCCATCACATGCCCTATCTCGGTTCGATGATGAACCGGCTCGGCGGCGTGCGCGCCTGCCAGGAGAACGCCGAGCGCCTGCTCGCGAAGGAGCAGCTCGTCGCCGTGTTCCCCGAGGGCGTGAAGGGGATCGGCAAGCTGTTCTCGGAGCGCTACCGCCTGCAGCGCTTCGGGCGCGGCGGGTTCATCAAGCTGTGTCTGCGCACGGGCACGCCGATCGTCCCGGTCGCCGTCGTCGGCGCGGAGGAGACCAACCCCCTGCTCTTCCGCTTCGAGTACCTCTCGAAGATCCTCGGGCTTCCGTACGTGCCGGTGACGCCGACGTTCCCGCTCCTCGGGCCGCTCGGACTCCTCCCGGCGCCGACGAAGTGGACGATCGAGTTCGGCGAGCCGATCGACTTCTCCGGTCACGGCCCCGAGGCCGCCGACGACGAGCTGCTCGTCGGGCGCCTCGCGGAGCGCGTGCGCGCGACCATCCAGGGCATGCTCGATCGCGGCGTGGGGGCGAGGAAGAGCGTCTTCTTCGGGTGAGCGACGTCAGCGGAGTCCTCGTCGTCGACAAGGAGCGCGGCCCCACGAGCCACGACGTGGTTGCGCGCGTCCGCAAGCAGCTGAAGACGCGCCACGTCGGGCACGCGGGCACGCTCGATCCGATGGCGACCGGCGTGCTCGTCGTCACGGTCGGCGAGGCGACGAAGCTCGTCCCGTACCTGACCGCCGACGACAAGGCCTACGAGGCGACGCTGCTCCTCGGGATCGACACGGACACGCTCGATGCCGACGGCCGCGAGGTCTCTCGCGCGCCGGTGCCTCTGGACCTCGCCGCGCGCCTCGACGCGGCGATCGCCGCCGAGCGCGCGCGCACGATGCAGGTGCCGCCCGCGTACTCGGCGATCAAGATCGGCGGCCAGCGCGCGCACGAGCTCGCGCGCAAGGGCGAGGCCCCGGAGCTCGCGCCGCGCGAGGTCGCGGTGCGCTCGCTCACCGCCTCGATCGTCTCGCCGAGCGAGCTCCGTCTCGTCCTCGAGGTGGCGAAGGGCTACTTCGTGCGATCGCTCGCGCGCGATCTCGCCGCGGCCCTGGGGACCGTCGGCCACCTCACGGCGCTCCGTCGCACGCGCTCGGGCGCGTTCACGCTCGCCGACGCGGGCGGCGAGCTCCTCTCGGTCGACGCCGCGGCGAAGCGCGCGCTCCCCGTGAGCACGCTCACCGACGCCGGCGTCGTCGCGGCCGGCCACGGCAAGCGCGTCCCGGCGAGCGAGATCGCCGATCCGCACGAGATCGCGTCCGCGTGGATCGACGCGAGCGGGCGCCTCGTCGCGATCGGCGAGGTCCTGCCCGACGGCACCGGCCGGGTGCTCCGCGGCTTCGCGCGCTGATCGCAAGCGAGCGACCCGGGCCGCGACGCGCACCCCCGCGCGCTACTTCTTGCCGCCCGCCTTGTCCTTCTCCTTGGCGAGCTTGATCTTCTTCTGCGCGGCCTCGGCCATCGGGCCCTTCGGCGCGAGCTTCAGGTAGGTCTCGAACTCGGAGACAGCCTCCTTGTACTTGCCGTCCTCGCCGAGCCAGCTGCCGAGCCAGAAGTGCGCCGGCGCGTAGTCCGGCTGGCTCGCGACCGCGGCCTGCGCGTCGGCGAGCGCCCCGGCCTTGTCCTTGCTCGCCATCTTGCACTGGCCGCGGATGACGCGGAGCTCGGCGTTGTCCTTCGCGGCGATCGCCTTGTCCATCGCCTGGATGCACTCGGGCACCGCGCGGAGCGAGCGGAGCTCGAAGCCGATCTGCCCGAGGAGGCCCGCGTCGTCGTGCGCGACGGCGAGCGCCTGCTTCAGCTTCGTGACCGCCTCGGGCTGCTTCTTCCACTCGGCGAGCTGGTGGCCGTAGGCGAGGAAGTACTGCGCGTTGTTCGGCTCGAGGCGCGTCGCCTCGTCGAACGACTTCGTCGCGCCGTCCTGATCGCCCTTGCCCGCGAGGGCGACGGCGAGCGAGAGGTGCATCGCGGCGTTCTTGTTGTTCTTGGCGACGGCCTTCTTCGCGAGGGCGATGGCGTCGTCCCACTTCTGCGCGTCGATGTAGAAGGCCGTGAGGTTGACCGCGGCCTCGTCGAGGTTCGGATCGGCCGCGAGGGCGTCCTTGTAGTGCTTCTCGGCGGAGGCCTTGTCGCCGGTCTTCTCCATCACGACGCCGAGGTAGAAGTGCGCGTCGGCCTGCTTCGGGTTCTTCTTGAGGGCGGCCTCGAACGCGTCGCGTGCGCCGTTCCAGTTGCCGGCCTTCATCGCCGCGATGCCCTTCTTCACGTCGTCGCTGTTGGTCGGCGCGGCCGGGCCATCCATCGGGCCGGCGGGCGCGGTCGCCGTCGCCGGCGCGTTCGCGGTCGACGCCGACTTGGTCGCCGCGACCGTGGAGGCCGCGGGCGTGGGCGCCTCGGCCGGCTTGCCGCCGCCGCACGCAGCGGCTCCGAGCGCGATGACGAGTGCGAGATGGAGTTTCATCAGGTCCTTCCCTCTGTGACCGCCGCCAGGAGCGCCTCGCGCACGGCTTTGAACCGCGCGCCCGGGGCGATCTTGGAGCCGTCGAGCTCGTTGACGTAGAAGACGTCCGCGACCTTCGTTCCTTCGGTGTTGATCTTCGAGAGCGCGATCGACAGGCCGAGCCCGTGGAGCGCGCGGGCGAGATTGTAGAGGAGTCCGGGGCGATCCTTGGCGAAGACTTCGATGACGGTGTGGCGCGGTGACGCGCGGTCGTCGACGACGACCTCCGTGAGGACCGCGGGGCTCGGCCGCTCGCGCCAGGGCGAGGACGTGCCGATGCGCTCCTCGAGGAGCTGCTTCTCGCCCATCGCGCCGGTCACGACGGACTCGAGATCGCGGAGGAGGCGGGGCATCGCCGTCGCGACGCCGTCCGAGGTCCCCCGGCCGTCGCGCACCCAGAAGAGGTCGACCGCCTCGGCCTGCGCGGAGCCGGGCACGCGGGGGCGCGAGTAGACCTGCGCGCCGAGGACCTCGAGGCGGCTGCCGGTGATCGCCGCCGCGATGCGCGCGAGGAGGCCCGGTGCGTCGTCGGCGACCACGCAGATCTCGCTGACCTCGGGGTGGCGCGAGGGGACGAGGGCGGCCTGCACCGGCGCCTTCGTCCGCGCGCGCTCGAGGGCGACGCGCGCGTGGGCGACGATGGCCTCGGCGGCGTTGGCGAGCACGTAGCGATCGGGCATCGAGTCGATGAAGCCCTCGAGCTCGCCCTTCTTGCCGGTCCAGATCGCGAGCGCCGCCTCCTTCACGCGCTGCTTGCGCGCGGCGTCGAAGCCGCCGCCTTCGCCGGCGAGGTGCGCGTCGGAGGCGAAGTAGAGCTCGTCGAGCATGCGCGCCTTCCACGAGGTCATCGCCGTCGGGGAGGTCGTGGTGATGTCGGCGACCGTGAGGAGATAGAGATCGCGGAGCCCCTCCCTGCCCTGCACCTGCGCGGCGAAGTCGGCCGCGGTCGCCGGGTCGTCGAGGTCGCGCCTCGTCGCCACGTGGTACATGAGGAGGTGGTTCTTCACGAGGGACTTCACCTCGTTCGCCTCGTCGCCCTCGATCCCGAACCGCGGGAGGATCGTCTCGCAGAGCTCGGCGCCGGTGATCGAGTGGTTCTTCCGCGAGCCGCTCGCGTCGGGGTAGCCCTTGCCCACGTCGTGGAGGAGCGTGGCGAGGAAGAGCGGCCGGGGGCGTGCGATCTCCGCGGCGAGACGGCTCGCGAGCGGCCGCTCGTGCGCGAGGTCGCCGCGGCAGAGCGCGCGGAGGCAGTCGACGGCGGCCACGCTGTGAACGTCCACGGTGTACACGTGGTAGACGTCGTGGTGCACGCGGCCGGTGACCGGCGCGAACTCCGGGATCATCGCGAGCAGGAGCCCCACCTCGTGGAGCTCGCCGGCGATCGAGCCGCGGCGGAGCGGCGTCTCGGCGACGGTGCAGACGAGCTCGACGAAGAGCCGGGCCGCCTCGGGGCTCGCGCGCAGAGACGCGGCCCAGGCCGTGTCCGCCGCCGCGCGCGCGATGGCGTCGCGGGCGAACGGGAGGATCGGCGCCTTCTTCTGGACGCATGCAGAATACACGCGTAGGGCGAGCGCAGGATCGGTCGCCAGCGCGGCGGGATCGAGGGTCACGTGCCCGTCGAAGAGCCGGACGCCGCCGCCGAGATCGATCTCGACGGGCCGGCCGCGGCGCTTCGGGGGCGTCGCCCGGATGAGCAGCGCCTCGCGCGAGCGGGTGACGACGCGCGCGTGGCCGAAGTAGTCCTGCATCAGGCGCTCGGCGGCGTGCGCGCGGGCGCCCTGTGCGTCGGCCGGGGCGCCGGGATCGGCGTAGCCGAGCTCGAGCGCGATGGCCTCCTGCTGGTCGAACGTGAGCCGGTCGCTCTTGCGGCCGGCATGGGCGTGGAGGCGGTTGCGGACGCGCCAGAGCAGCTCTTCGGCGAGCGCGATCTCCTTGGCCTCGCGCGGGACGAGCACGCCGACGCGGACGAGCTCCTGCCAGACGCCGCCGGTCGCGCTGCAGGCGTCGACGCGATAGCGGGCGCGCGCCGCCCAGCTCGCGATGTCGACGTCGCGCAGGCCGCCGGCGCCGGACTTCACCTCGGGCTCGAGCAGGTAGACCGAGCCGCCGAAGCGCGCGTGCCGCGCCGTGGTCTCCTCCTCGAGCCGCGCGACGAAGCGACCGAGCTCGCCCTCGCTGAAGAGGCCCGCGTAGGCGCGGTCGAGCAGGTCGTCGACGAGCGCGCGATCGCCGGCGAGCGGCCGGAGATCGAGGAGCGAGGTGGCGGTGGCGAGATCGTGCTGCGCGAGGTCGAGCGCCTCGCCCGCGTCGAGCACCTGGTGCCCGACCGACAGCCCGGCGTCCCAGAGCGGATAGAGGAGCGCGTCGGCGAGCTGCGCGGCGGCCTCGCGGCTCCGCGCGCCCGGGCGGACGACGATGCGGACGTCGGCGTCGGAGCGCAGCGCGACCGCATCGCGGCCGTAGCTGCCGACCGCCGCGAGCGCGACCGGATCGCGGTACCCGCTCCCCGCGACGGCGGCGGCGAAGAGCTCGCCGAGGATCCGGTCGAGGAGCTCCGCTCGAGCCTTCCCGAGGCGCATCCCGTCCTCGGGGGCGCCGCGCGTGAGCTTGGCCGCAAGCTCGTCCCAATGGAGACGAACGGCTGCGGCGACCCGCGCCACGGTCGCTGCATCATGGGCCGTACGCACCGGTTCCTCGGGCATTTCTCGCGTCATGTCGCGGCGCACCGCGGCAGAACCTAGCACGTTGGGCCTTCCCATCCGCCCGGGATTCCCGTACCGTCCTCGGCCAACGCGGTCATCCGTAGGCGCAGTCTGCCTGTCTCAGCGCTGGGTGTCCGGAGGCTCTTCCCAGAGGAAGGGCGGGACCAGGGAGGCATTCGGTCATGTCGAAGAAGGTCGTTTTCCCGCTGATTGCAGTCGTGTCGCTCGGGCTCGCCGCCGGTTCGTTCGGGTGCCATGCCGAAGCGAAGCTCAACGCTGGTGGTGAGGCCAAGCCCGAGCCGCCGCCGCCGCCGCCGGAGCCGGCCAAGCCCGCCGAGCCGCCGCCGCCCGCCCCCGAGGTGAAGACCGCGGTGCTGAAGCCGCTCGGCAAGGCGAAGATCGAGAACAACGAGATCAAGATCCCCGGCAAGATCAAGTTCGACTTCGACAAGGCGACCATCAAGGAGGACGCCGAGACGAAGGAGATCCTCAAGACGGTCGCCGACGTCCTGAAGGAGAACCCGTCGATCACGAAGCTCCGCGTCGAGGGGCACACGGACGACAAGGGCGGCTCCGAGCACAACCACAAGCTCTCGCAGGACCGCGCCGCGGCCGTCGCTGCGTGGCTCGAGAAGAACGGCGTCGACAAGAGCCGCCTCGACATGAAGGGCTGGGGCGAGGACAAGCCGGTCGAGAAGAACGACACCGAGCCCCACCGCGAGGCGAACCGCCGCGTCGAGTTCAAGATCTGGGAGCTCGACGGCAAGCCGACGGACGTCGCGAAGGCCGACGGCGGCCCGAGCGCGCAGGGCGTCGCGGCGAGCGGCGGCGCGGCCGGCGGCACGGCCGCGGGCGACAAGAAGGACGCGAAGGACGCGACCAAGAAGGACGACAAGAAGGCCGCGACCCCGGCCGCCGCGGCGACGGGCGCCCCGAAGAAGTGATCGTCTCTTCGTAGACGACGCTCGATACGGAAAACGCCGGCTTCGCGCTCCTCGCGCGGGCCGGCGTTTTCGCATTTCGAGCCTTCGAGCGAGAGGCGCGTCAGGTGCCGCCGAAGTCGGAGCACTTGCCGCTGCCGCCGACGAGCTTGGCCGCGCACTTCTTCTCGGCGTTGCAGAAGCCGCTCTGGCAGTCCTCGCCGGTGTCGCACGGCTGGCCGGTGGCGACCTTCTCCTGGCAGCGCGTCACGCAGCGGAGCGTCTCGAGGCACGGCGTCGTCGCGTTGCAGATGTCGCCGACGTTGTTCTTGGCGTTGCAGAACTTCACGTCACCGCGCAAGCCGCAGTAGGTCCCCGTCGCGCAGGTGTCGCCCGGGTTGTTGCAGGGCTGGTCCTTCGTCTTCTCGGTCTTCGTCGTGCAGATCTTGTCGCACGTGAGCGTGCCCTCGCAGTCGTAGGGAGCGGCGCACGGATCGCCCTGCTTCTTGGAGCCGGTGAAGACGCGCTCGCACGTCTCGTCGACCGTCTTCTCCTTCGCGAGGTCGATGACCTTCGACGCGTAGAGATCCTTCGTGTCGTTGATGCACTTCTCCGCCGCGCCCGCGCGGTACGTCCGCCCGCTCGCCGTCGCCGCGTTCGCGGCGTCCTGGCAGATGGTCGTCCGGCGGGCCTTGCACGCGTCGACCGTCGCCGCGCAGAGGGCCGCTGCCGCGTTGCACTCCTGCTCTGCCTTCGCCGTGCAGAACGACTCGGCCGACGGGTACTTCTCCCCTTCCTCGTCGGACGAACAAGCGACGAGCGCGACCGCCCCCGAGAGCGAGAGAAGAACGAAAGACTGAAGACCAAGCACCTTAAGCGTCTTGCCGATCATGGGACCTCCGATCGCCGGGCACGTCGGGCGATCAGAAGAAGTTTCGCCCCAAGCCGAGCGCGACCGCAAGGTCTCATGGGCATGAAACCCCTGATTTCGGTGACCGTCGCGTCCTCGATCCTCCTTTGCGCTGCGACCGCTGGCGCGCAGGATCGCCCCTCCACGCGTGAAACCCCCGACTACGTCGAGCGAAACCTGGGCGGCGACGCGGTGGTCACGTTCGTCGGCGACGAGCTCGCCAGCCCGCCGGGCGGCGCCTACGGCGACACGGTGCGACGCCCCCCGGCCGTCACGAAGGTCGGCCTGATCCGGCCGCGCCTTAACTTCGTCGTCGAGCTGCTCAAGACGGTCGAGAACCTCTGAGCGGGCCCTACTCTGCAGGCGGCGGCGGCGCGATCGTGGGCACGCGTCGGTAGAGGCCGGTCTCCTCGCGCGCCTCGTGGAGCGAGAAGCGCGCCTTGAAGGCGAGGACGTCGTCCGCGACGAGCTCCCCCTCGCGCATGACGTTCAGCAGATCGTCCATCGTCGCGAGGAAGCCGCAGTGCTCCGCCCGGAGCGCGTCGGCCTCGGCGGGATCGATCGCGTGGTAGGCGTCGAGCGCCGCCTCCTCCGCCATGAGGTGGGTACGGAGGCGCTCGAACAGCCGTACGCAGAGCTGCGGCGCGTCGTGCGTGCGACCTTCCTTGAAGGCGTCGAGGACCTCGCGGAAGGCGCGGTCGATGCCGGCGTGCTCGACGAGTCCCTGCTGCACGGATGCCGACATGGTGACCTCGCTCTCGGGGTGCAAAGGGTTCGCGTCGTCGCAAGCGGTTCGCCCCGTCCCGACCGGCTGAATCGAGCGGCGGCTCGTATTGGCGCGCATGTGCTCCCTCGAAGCACGAGGCGCGCCACCCGGGTCGACCGCGTCCCGCGGCGTGCGAGAATGGGGACGTGACCGAACGGCGCAACTACCGGCGCTACGCGATCTGGTTCCCCGTGACCATCCACGTCGAGTCCGGCGACGTGTGGGGCATCTGCCGGGACGCGAGCCCGGGCGGCGTGCTCGTCTCGACCGTCACCGCCATCGAGGTGGGCGCGCGCGTCTCGGCCACGTTCCGCGTCCGCCCGGACGGCCCGGAGCGCTCCCTCGGAGCGAACGTCGTGCGGGAGGCGGCGAACCGGGACGAGCTGCATCTCGCCTTCCCGCACCGCGTCGCGCTGGAGTTCGATCACCCGGCCGACGATCTGCTCGCGGAGCTCGAGCGTCATCGCGACACGACCCAGACGTGATGGTACGCTCGAGCGTGGTGACGTCGTTGCCCCGCGCGCGCTCGCGTCTCGGCCTCGTCGCGTTCGTCGCGTTCGTCGCGACCGCCGGCGCGCCGCGGCTCGCCGCTGCCGACGAGCCCGCGCCCTCGCCGTCGAGCGCGGAGGGCGACGCCGCGGCGAAGACGCGGGAGGAGGCGCGCCTGCACTTCGCCGCCGGCGTCAACCTGCTCCAGGACCCCGACAAGCCTCGATACGAGGAGGCCTACACCGAGTTCAAGCGCGCCTTCGAGCTCGCGCGGTCGCCGACGATCCTGGGCAACATCGCCCTCTGCGCGATGAAGCTCGAGCGCGACGCCGAGGCGATCGAGGCGTACACGCGCTACCTCGCCGAGGTGAAGGACCTCGATCCCGCGGAGCGCGCCCAGGCCGAGCGCGATCTCGTCACCCTGAAGGCCGGCCTCGCGCGCATCACGGTCGAGAGCCGGCCGGACGGCGCTCTCGTGCAAGATACACGCATCCCCGCGCGCGGCGAGGCGATCACGAACCTCTACGGGCCGCTCCAGGGCCCGACCGAGCTCGCCCTGCGTCGCGGGCACCACGTGCTCAAGGCGCGGTTCCCGGACGGCGTCGAGAGTACGTGGGAGGCCGACATCGACGGTGGAGAGCACCATGCGTTCGAGCGGCCGGTCGACCGGGCGCCCCCCGTGAGGGTGACGAGGGAGACGCCCGAGCAGGTGCCGGCGACGCGGCCGGTGCCGAGGTCGGTCTACGTCGGCGGGATCGCCACAGGCGTCCTCGCCACGGGGACGATCGTGACGGGCATCCTCGCAGTCGGCACGCGGTCGGAGTTCGACGGCGCGAACGACGGCACGCAGCCGGACCGCGCCTCCGACCTCCGATCGACCGGCCAGACGCTCAACGTCGTCTCGGACGTCCTGCTCGGCGCGACGGTCGTGGCAGCTGCAGTGACCACCTATCTCTATCTCACGCGACCCAGCGTGCCGGGGAGCGCGCGGACGGCCAGCTCACTGCCGTACGCGCTCGGTCGGACGACCTTCTGACTGGCTGCCGCTTCCTGCGCGACGTTAGTCTCGGCTAGTGGCGGGGGCCCTCGCAGACGGTGAGATCATCGACGGCAAGTACCGGATCGTCCGTTTCCTCGGACGCTGTGCTTGGTCGAGCGTCTACGAGGGCGTGAACGCCCGCATCGGACGGCGCGTGGCCATCAAGGTCATGAGCGCCGAGGCGGTCCAGAAGCCGGGCGTCGTCGAACGCTTCGAGCGAGAGGCGCAGGCGGCGACGCGCATCGACTCCGAGCACGTGGTGCACGTCTTCGACCTCGGCGTGCTGGCCGACGGTCGGCCCTACATCGTGATGGAGCTGCTCGAGGGGCACAACCTCGCGCAGCAGATCGCCAAGGCCGGGACGATGTCCGAGCGACGGGCGGTCTTCTACATGATCCAGGCGCTGCGAGGCCTCGCGGAGGCGCACGCTGCAGGCGTCGTCCATCGCGACATCAAGCCCGAGAACATCGTCCTCGTGAGGACGAAGCAGGGTGACGAGGTCGTCAAGATCGTCGACTTCGGGATCTCCAAGGTCCACGCCGGCGCGAGCGTCACCAGCATGACGCAGACGAACACGGTGCTCGGGAGCCCCGCGTACATGTCGCCCGAGCAGTGCCGCGGCATGCGTCTGATGGACCACCGCTCGGACCTCTACTCGCTCGGCGTCGTCCTCTTCGAGCTGCTCACGGGGCGCGTCCCGCACCACGGCGAGACGTTCAACGAGCTGATGTTCAAGATCGCGCTCGAGGACGCCGCGAATCCCACCGACTTCCGGTCCGATCTCGATCCGGAGCTCAGCGCGATCATCGTGAAGGCGCTCGCGCGCGACGCGGATGCGCGCTACCAGACGGCGCGTGACTTCGAGCAGGCGCTCGTCGAGTGGGGCGAGAAGCACGGCATCGAGGACGAGCGCGGCTCCACGCGTGCGCGGCTGCGGATCGAGGTCGACGAGGAGGCGCGCGCGAGCTTCCGCGCGACGACCGAGCGCCCTGCACCGCCGAGCGCGACGCGCACGCTCGAGTCCGCGAGCTTGCCGGCGGATCCACCGCTGCCGAAGGTGTCGGGGACGTCGTCGGAGCTGGAGGCGCTCGTCGACGCGCGCACCGAGACGGGCGACCGCGCGATGTCGGTCTCGACGCCGGCGCGCGAGGAGGACCTGCCGCCGATCCCGCAGAAGAACCCGCGCGTCTGGGCGGCGGCGGCGTTCCTGCTGCTCGGCGCCGTCGGGATCGTCGCGCTGATCGCGGGTGCTCGGAGGATGGTCGACGCCGGCACGTCCGCGAGCGCATCGGCGATCGGTTCGTCGGCGAAGCCGCCGGCCGCGCTGCTGGACGCAGAGCCGACGCCGCTCGCCTCTGCGACGGTGGCGATGACGGCGACGACCGAGCCTCCGCCGGTGGCTCCCACGGGCTCGACGTCGATCGCCAGCGCGACGGCGCCCGGAAAGGCGCCGCTCGTCGTCACCGCCCCCGTGCGTGGACCACAGAAGCCGAGCGGCTCGGCGCCGCCGCCGTCATCGTCCGCATCGACGGCGCCGTTGGCGGCAACGGCCGTCCCCGTCGGCGCACCGGCCGACGCCGGACCGGTCGTCGACGGCCGGCGCATCCGCACCGAGTTCTGATTCGACGACACGAGAACGAGAAGAGGAGAGCAAGCCACCCATGCGCATATCGTCTGCGGCCGGTCTCACGTCCCTGGCGGCTTCAATCTGCATGGCGCTCGCGGCGGCGTGCTCCGGGAGCGACGGTGCGCCCGGGCCCGCCGGCGCCGCGGGCACGACCGGCGCGCCGGGGGCGGTCGGCGCCGCCGGCGCTCCAGGTGCGGGAGCCAGCGACGGCGGAGCGGCCTCGGCCGATGCCGCCCCGTTCATCCTCACCCTGAGCGAGCGCGCGCAGCGTGGTCTCGAGATCGCGCCGGTGCCGCTCGCGCTCGCCGGGAAGACCGCGGCGCAGATCGAGCAGATCGGCATCGGCAGCTACCTCGTCAACGCAGCCGCCGACTGCGAGAACTGCCACAGCCCGGCGCCGAACAAGTACCTCGCCGGCGGCGTGGTGGTCCCTCTCGACGCGACGAACTTCGTCGTCACCCGCAACCTGACGCCCGATCCCACGACCGGCCTCAAGGACACCGAGGCCCAGTTCATCCAGGCCGAGCGGACCGGGACCGACATCCTCAACGTCGGCAAGGCGCTGATGATCCATCCCTGGCTGCACGAGCGCTGGATGTCGACCGCGGACCTCAAGGCGATCTACGCGTTCCTCAAGGTCATCCCGCCGATCAACAACGCGTACCAGTCGGACGTGAAACCGACGCTGCCGGGGCTCCCCTTCACGGGCGTCTACAACGAGGGCGACGTCGATCGCGTCCTGCCGCCGGAGACCGACTCGTCCGGCCAGCCGATCCCCGATCCGGAGAACGTCCTCCGCGGGCTCGCGATCGTACCGCTCGACATCCCTCCGCCGGCGGACCCGGTCGAGCTCTCGCTGTACGGCCGCGGCTCGTACCTCGTGAACGCGATGGGCGCGTGCTCGGGCTGCCATACGAACCCGCCGCGCCTGCAGAACGCGACCCAGTCGCTGAACACGTCGAAGCTCCTGACCGGCGGCTTCGTCTTTCCGACCGGTCCCGCCGCGCCGATCTTGAAGGTGCAGCGCTCGATGTCCGCCAACCTCGTCGGCAAGCAGCACGGCTTCTTCAACAAGCCGGGCGTCGACTTCCAGGTCTTCCTGCGGACCATCACCGAGGGCATCCACGGAGACGACATCGATGCGAACGGCAAGGCGCCGCCTCTCGTGTACCCCATGTCGTTCAAGACCTATCGCTCGCTGACGCTGCGCGATCTGCAGGCGATCTACACGTACATGCATCACGTCGCGACGACGGCGGACTTCTCCGGCCCGGGCGTCGACAAGATCACCCAGTCCGCCGCGCGGTACTGCACGAACAACCCGGACTGCATGGCGGGAGAGACCTGCGACACGACCGCGCACGAGTGTGTTGGTCGGACGTGCGCGACGGCGGCGGACTGCGACGTGTGCCAGAAGTGCGATGGCGCGAGCACGTGCGCGGCCTATACCGCCGGCGAGGCCGCGCAGCTCGGCGCGTGCATCGCGACCGGCCTCTGACGCCGCGCGACCGTCACGGACAGGTGAACGGCAGCGGCGTACGCGTCGCCACGATCTCCGGGCGGAGATCGCTCGGCGGCGTCCACTGCGGGGCCTGCCGCAGCGTCAGCTTCGGCGCCGACGCGGTGCCCGTCAGCTCGAAGGCGGTCAGCTCGTAGCCGTTGCCTTGCGTGAAGGGGGCCAGAACGGTGCTCGTGAAGGGCTCGAAGTGCACGCTCTGACCCGAGTGCTGCATGACCCCGCGGTCACCCGATCCGGCGGCGGCGACGGGGATCGCGTTGACCGCGGTCTCCGTGTTCGTGCCGATCACGAGGGCCTGCCCGAGGCAGTCGGCGAAGGCGATCGGCTTCAGGAAGGCGTCGTTGATCGAGAACGGGATCGGGGTGCCGATGGGAGATCCGTTGCTCGGGAGATAGCCCTGGAGCGATCCGTTCGGTGGGGCTGCGGTGAAGCCGATGTAGTCGATCGGCGTGCCCTTGCCGAGGAACGAGCCGAAGGCGGGCGTGCCGGTGAACGGACCGATGGCCTCGTACGGCCCGATCGACGGGGCCGCTTCCCCCGCGACGATCACGTGCTGGACCTCGAGGCAGCTCGCTCCGGCGTCGCCGCCGCACGCGCCTCCTCCGTCGTCGAGCGGACCCGTCACGCGCGTGTAGAGGAGCGTGATGCTCCCGCCTGCGCTGGTGCTGCTCCGCGTGCCGATGAGGCCGATGGGCTCCTTCGCGAGCGGCGTCGACGAGCCCAACACCGAGGGCTGGCTCGGGTTCGACGTGTCGACCACCGCGAGCGCGGTGCCGAAGGCCCCATCGGGCTCCGAGCGGTACGCGACGTAGACGAGCCGGTCGCGCAGCACCGCGATGTGCGTGTTCGCGATGAGGGTCGGGACCTTGATCGACTGGATCTCCTCCCACGCGCCGGTCTGCGTATCGAGGCGGCGGATGTGGAGGAACACGGCGTCGGACGGCGTCGGGAAGTGCGTCGCCCCGTTCGATTCGAAGACGTACCAGAGGTCGCGGAGTCCGTCGTACTGCACGCTGGCGACGAGGAGCTTCTGCCGCGCCATCGGGAGCTCGATGCCCGTCTCCGGGGCGAGCGCCGTGAGCACCGCGACCTGTCCGGCGTCGTCCTTCGCGAGCCCGCCGACGACGATCGCGCCCTTGGCCGGCCCTGCCTCGGCCGCGACATCGGCGGCGCCGGCGTCCGCCGGTGCGTCGGTCCCGGTGTCCGGCGCGCTCGCGTCGAGCTCGGGCTTCACGGCGTCGAAGGCGTTGAGCACCGAGCACGCCGTGGCGGCTGCGACCGTCACGGCGGCGAACGTCGCGCTGGCCCAGAAGGATGTAGACTGCATGGATCGCGGACGCGCCATCAGTTCCTCGTGGCCCCCTGGAGGATCCACCGCTGGATGAGGTCCTGCTCCGACGCCGGCATCACGCTCCCCGTCGCCGGCGCCGGCATCTGCCAGCCGAACGGCGGCGGGTTCTTCGAGATCTTCTGGAAGAGGTAGCTCGCGCCGGGATCGCCGGGCTTCACGCGCGCCATGGAGGGCATCTGCGTCGAGGGCACGTCGACGAGCGCGTCGAATGCGAACCCGGCGGCGAGCACGAGGCCGGCCATGGGATTTCCCGGCACGTGACACCCCGACACGGCGCACTCGTAGGAAAGGATCGGCTGGATCTGCCGGTCGAAGCTGACGGCCGTCGTGCCGCTGGCCTCGACGGTGTTCGCGTCGTGGTTGCCGCCCTGATCGCGGGCGCGCACGACCCAGTAGAGCTTCTTGTCCGGCGTGAGATCGCCGACCACGATCTCGAGCGCTCCGGGGGCGGACGACGCTCGCGGCTTGGAGAAGTCCTCTGCGCCCGGGGCCTCGCCCTCGAAGACGTCGTAGATCAGCTGGTCGGCCGGCGTCTTGTCGTCGCTGCCCGGCGCCCACGTGAGGCGCACGGTGCGCGCGAGGGAGTCGACCTCGGCACCCACGAGGCCGCCGAACGTGGGAGGGACGTCGTCGACGAGCGTCTTGGCGACGCGCTCGACGACGTTCGCGTCGCGGTTGCCGGTGAAGTCGCGCGCGCGACAGACGAAGCGCCACGTCGTGTTCGACGCGAGCCCGGTGAGGCGCAGGCTCGTGGTGCCGATCGCCGACGCCGCGGGGGAAGCGAAGTCGAAGCCGCCGTCCTGCTTCGCCGCATGGATGTCGTAGGCGATCTTCTCGGGCGGCGTCGTGTCGTCGGTCGCCGGATCCCACGTGACCACGACCGAGCCTGCGTTCTCCGCGAGCGCCGTCTTGCAGCCGGCGAACACCGGAGGCGTGGTGTCCGGTCCGGCTCGGGAGCTGACGCTCTCGGCGTTGGCGTCGACGTTCTCCGCCGCGTCGCGCGCGCGCACGACGAACCGGTAGAGCTGCTGGCCGTCGTAGAGGCCCTTCATCGTCGCCGACGTCGCGCCCGGACGCGTGACCGTCGCAGGCAGCGCGAAGTCGAACGTGCCCGCCGGCGAGGCGACGTAGACGTAGTAGACGATCGCCTCGGGCGGCGTGAGATCGTCCTCGGCCGCATCCCAGCGCACGCTCACGGCGCCCGCGCCCGCCGGCGCCGCCTGCTTCACGCCGGCGAAGGTCGGGGCCGTCGTGTCGCGCGCGGGGGCGATCGACTTCACGACCGTGTTCGCGTCGGACCTGCCCGCTTCGTCGATCGCCCGGACCGCGACGTCGTAGGTCGTGCCGGGATCGAGTCCCTTGAGGTAGAACGCGACCGCACCGGGCTCCGTCGTCGCGAGCGGCTTCGCGTAGTCGATCGGCGCGCCCGGCCGCCCGGCGAAGACCGCGTAGCGCATGCGCTCGACGGGCGTCGTCGGGCTCGTGGCATCCGACCAGGTCGCGAAGATCGACGTCGGAGAGACCGGCGCGACGGCGACGACGCCGCCGAAGGTCGGACCGACCGCGTCGCCCGCGTCGGCGAGGACGACGCAGGTGTCGCCGGAGAGCACGGTCCCTGGCCCGCACGTGAGCGCGTCGGTCGACGACGAGCACCCCGCTCCCCACGCGAAGAGCACGAGCGCCGAAGCCATCGCTGCGGGCAGTCGAGCGCGCCCCATCCCGTCGGATCGAGTCTACCCGAGCGTCGGGGGGAGCGCATCAGCGCCGCGCTGGGCGGCGTTCAGCGGCTTGCGGTGCGAAGGAAGGGACTTGAACCCTTACAGGAGTTACCCCACTGGAACCTGAATCCAGCGCGTCTGCCAATTCCGCCACCTTCGCGGGTGCGAGGCGGGACGAATAGCAAACCGACGGGCGAGTGCCAAGGCCCATTGCTCGGAGCTGAGCCGGCGCGCTCCGGCTCGCTCAGAGCAGCTTCAGGTACGCGAGGATGTCGTCGCGCTCCTGGTCGCTCATGACGACGTCGGGCCTGCCGAAGATCTGCGACGCGACGCCGAAGAACTGCTGGTAGTGGACCATGAGGTCCTCGAGCGTCTTCGCCGAGTTGTCGTGGAAGTACGGCGCCGTGTTCTTCACGTTCCAGAGCGTGGGGATCTTGAAGTTCGCCGCAGGGAACGACTCGAACGAGTTGCCCGTGATGAGCCCTCGTCCGGGGTCCGGGCTGTCGACCGTCGTGACCGATCCGTCGGGGTTGGTGAACCGGAAGCGATACATCGGGTTCCCCGCGCGGTTGAACTCCGAGACGAGCGCGGTCTCGAACGGTGCTCCGGGCGGAACGAACGGGTTGATGTTGAACGCGTTCGTACGATTCAGCATCGGTCCGCTGTGACAGAAGGCGCACTTGCCCTGCGGGCCGTCGACGAATGCGGCGCGGCCGCGCTTCTCGGCGGCCGTCCTGCCGGGCGGGAGCTGGGGAGCGGCCCCGCCCGAGGCGAACGCCGCGAGCGTCTTCGAAGAGAAGAGCGTCTTCTCGTACGCGGCGATCTGGTCGAGCTGCGTCGCGGTCGGCTCCGTCGTCGGCTGCATGTGCGCGTGGATCGCGCCGTTCGCCTGCGACTGGAGGCTCGGCTCTCGCCCGTCGGACATGAGGATCGGGTCGAGCGACGGCGTGTCGAGCGTGGTCGGCACGCCTCGGTTGAAGACGATCGAGCGCCCGACGTCCTCGCCCTCGACGCAACCGGAGCCGTCCGGGTTGCACCCCGTGAGTCGGTGCGCCGTCACGTTCGGAGGCAGGTCGATGCCGACGCGGATGACGGCGTCGTTGAGCAGACGGCTGTACGAGACGCCGGCGCCGTCGTCGCTGTCGATGGCGCGGAAGAGCGGCGCGCCGGGGTCCTTCGCGTACAGCTTCTGCGCCTCGGCCGGGCTGAACGTGCCGGTCTTCTCGCCATGGCACGTCGCGCACGTGCGGCCGTTGCCGTCGAACGTCTCGCAGTTGAACAGCCGCTCGCCGGGGGTCTTCCCGCACCTGTGATCGTGCCGGTCCTGGCGATGGTGACGGCCCTTGCCGTCGTGATCGTCCCCGTCGTCGTGATCGGCTCGGATGGCGGACGAGACGGACAGCGAATCGTCGTCGGGGTCCGAGGCGCACGCGACCATGCTCGCAGCACCGAGAACGGCGATCAGGCACAGCGACGTCGTCTGCTTCATCTCCATGTCCTCCCTGGTCGGCCGGCTGACCAGGCAAGTGTCGTGCTCAGCCGACATTCCGGAGCGTTGCCCGCCCACGTGGACCGGCAGACCACGCCGCGACGACCTCGGTGTGGACATGGGGTCCATCGATCCGGCCGCCGCGTCCGCAACGTCGCGACTTCAGGTGCGGGCGTCGACGCGACGTCCACACCGCGAGGCGTTCGCCAGGCGGGGACGCCTACTTGCTCCGCCGGACGACGATGTTGTCGACGTAGAGGTCCATCGTCCCCATGTCGGCCGTCGTGAAGAGGATGCCGATGCGGAGCTCGGCGGTCTGCGCATCGCCGAAGTCGAAGGGGCTCCGCTTGTCCACGCTGACGCCGTCGACGAAGATCTCGACCGCGTACGTGCCCGCGTCCTGCCGGTCGTAGGTCATGTACACGTGGTGCCAGGCGCCGGTGCCGTCCTCGACGCCGGTGCCGTCGCCGACGATGCGAGGCGTGTCGTCGATGACGTCGAAGCGCTCGACCGGAGGATCGGTGTACGCCGCCACTCCGTAGTACGGGAGATCGCCCTGCTGCGTGATCGCGAGGATGCCGAGCGCGGCGTAGTCGACGCTCTTCTGCGCGATGCGGAGGTCGAACGCGATGTCGTAGTGCGCATACGTCTTCGCGTCCGCCGCCGAGATGCGCTTCCACAGCGCGGCGCGACGCGAGACCTGCACGTTGTCGATGTGCGCGTGCATCGCGCGCGAGTTGCCCAGTCCCGCATCGAGCTCGAACGAGACGGTGCCGTTCTTGAGCTCGCTCGCGTTCCAGCTCGCGTCGGTCTCGAAGTCCGTGCAGAAGACGATGTTCGCCGCGTCGCAGTCGAGCGCATCCTTCGCGGCATCGACGAGCGTGGGCGCGTCGGGCGGCGCGCCGTCCTCCGCGGCGCCGTCGGCCGAGGCCGGCGCGTCGCTCGTCGTCGCCTCGGTGCTCGCGTCGGGAGGCGCGAGCACGAAGTCCTCGCCCAGGCCGGTGATCGCGTTGCACGCGGCCATGGCGGCGGTGCCGAGCGCGAACGCGGGGACGAGGCGGAGCGCGCGCATGTCAGAACCGCCCTGCGACGAATGCGCCCGAGGGACCGACACGCAGCGCGACCGACGGATCGGTCCGCCGGCCGCCGGTCACGAGGCCGACGACGCCGACGGCCGCTCCTGCTCCCGCGACGACGAACGCGACCGTCGAGATCGTCCCCATCGTGCGACCGGCGTCGATCCGATCGAGCGCCTCCGGGTCGGTGCACGTCCGGTTCGGGCAGTCGCGATCGGCTTCGCTCGCGTGGTCGAGCGCGACGATGCCGGTGACCGTGCCGACGGCGGCAGAGACGAGCGCCGTGCCGAAGCCGATCCACACGAGCGGGCCGAGGCCTCCGGACGGCGCGGCGCGCGCGGGCTCTGCCCCGGGCCCCGCGGGGCCGGGCTGCACCGGCGCCGGACCGCCGGGGGCCACGTCGACGCGGCCCGTCTCTCCCTCCGCCAGCGCGATCGTCTTGGTCCCCTCGGCGCGCCCGGGCGCGCGCGCGACGATCGTATGCGACCCGGGATCGACCGGCAGCGGCACGCCGAGCGAGACGCCGCCGAGGAGGACCCCGTCCTTGAGCACCTCGGTGCCCTTCGGAGCGCCTTCGCCGAGCACGATCGTGAGGCGCGGGATGCGCTCCTCGAGCGACTTGGCGCGACGCACGGCCTCCTCCTCGATCGCGGGGACGTTCTCGGTCTGCGCGCGCGCGCGGGCGTCGACCCAGTGACCGAGCGCGTCGGCCCAGCGCCCGACCTTCTCCTCGCAGTTGGCGAGGTTGATGAGCGTGATCGCCTTCGGGTCGAGGCGCAGGCTCTCGACGAGGTGCGGGACCGCCTCGTCACACTTGCCCTCCTGCGAGAGCGTGTAGCCGATCTTGAGCTGCTCGCGCGCAGCCGCAGGATCCGCCGCGCGCGCGAGCGAGGGCACGAGCACGAACGCGAACACCGCGGCGGCGCAGGCGGCTCGCATGATCGGAGCGATAGTAGCTCAGCCGCGTCAGAATGGCTTGTACACGTCGACGGTCGATGCGGGCTTTGCCGGCCTCTTGGGCGGTGCGGCAGGCCGTGCCGGCGGCCGCGCGCTCGAGGGCGGCTTGGCGGTGACGGTCGGCGCGCTCGCGGGCGCGGCGGCGACCTCGAGCGGCGGAGGCGCCGGCTCGACGATCGGGGCCTGGACCGGCGGAAGCAGGATCGTCGTCGGGGCGGACAGCGGAGGCGCCGACGATGCGCTCGCCGGCCGGGTGCTCCGCGCGGCGAGGAAGCCGAGCGTGCCGGCGAGGAGCGCGGCGGCCACGACCACGCCGGCGACGAAGCCCCTGCCCGTGCGCGGCGGCGGCCGGAACGCGTCGCCGGCGACCGAGATGTTGCTCGGCTCGCTCTGACGATCGACGTCGCTGCCCCGCCGTCCGATCACCGTCGGCGCGCTGCTCATCGAAGCGCGCGGCGGCGGCGTGGTGGAGGTGCCGAGGCGGCGACCCGGATCGAGGCGTACGCGGGCGAGCTCCTCGCGCATCGCGCGCGCGGACGACCAGCGATCCTCCTTCGAGAACGCGAGCGCCTTGGCGACGAGCGCCTCGACGTTGGCCGGGACGCCGGGCAGCGCCTTCGCGAGCGAGCGCGCGTGCAGCGTCGCGGCCTTCACCAGGTGCTCGGAGCTGCTCTCCGCGAGGTGGACGTGCTGGCCCGAGAGGAGCGTGAACATCGTCGCGCCCACCGCCCAGAGGTCCGTGCGCGCGTCGACGTCGCGCGGCCGCGACAGCGCCTGCTCGGGCGGCATGAACGCGGGCGTACCGACCATCTGCCCCGTCTTCGTCGAGGTGGACGATCCGTCGTCGACGATCCGAGCGATGCCGAAGTCGAGGACCTTGAGGCGCAGGTCCTCGTCGACGAACAGGTTCGAGGGCTTGATGTCGCGGTGGACGACGTTCTTCGCGTGCGCGATCTCGAGCACGGTGAGGAGCTGCTCGGCGATGACGAACACCTCCTCGAGCGGGAGCTGCCCGCCGAAGCGGAGTCGTCGCTCTTCGACCGACTCGCCGTCGAGCGGCTCGAGCACGAGATACGCGACGCCGTCGTCGGTCGTGCCGTCGTCGAGGACGCGCACCGTGCCGGAGTGCTCGAGGATGTTCGCGACGTACGCCTCGCGCTTGAAGCGCCGACATACCTCGTCCGATTTGCAGAGGTAGTCGTGCAGCATCTTGAGCGCGACGACCGTGCCGTCCGGTCTCTTCGCGCGATACACGACCGCCGTGCCGCCGACGCCGAGGACGTCTTCGAGCACGTATTTCCCGCCGAGCGTCTGCCCGAGGCGGTCACGCGCGGAGGCGTAGACGACGGCCATTCTCTTGGAATGTAGCCCAACGCGACGGTCATGCGACTGACCAGTTGCAGGCGCCGCTCTCCGCACATGCAAGCCCGTGTGCGCCGGTCAGCGCTGCGGCTGCCTCGCGAGCTGCATGAGCCGCTCGCACGCGAGGCGCGCCGGCTGGAAGCGGGAGACCTTCGTCGCGAGGTGGCGTGCGGAAATCCTGCACCGCGTGCACGTCGGGGTACGACGCCCCGCCCGCGCTCCGGACGCGACACGAATCGTGATAGGCCTTCTGGGCGACCATGCACGTCCGCGCCGCTTCCGCCACGCTCCTCCTCGCGCTCGCCGCCGCGACGGCGTCGTTGCCCGCACGGGCGCAGGATGCGCAGACCCAGGCGATGGGGCGCGCGCTCTTCAACGAGGGCGTCGCGCTCTACAACGCGGGCAACTACGGCGAGGCCTGTCCCAAGCTCGAGGCGAGCCTCAGGGCGTATCCGGGCATCGGAACGCGCGGGAAGCTCGCCGAGTGCTACGAGAAGCTCGGGCGTTACGCGAGCGCGTGGGTGATGTACCGCGAGGTCGCGCAGCTCGCGACGAGGAGCGGCGACGCCGCGCGCGAGCAGATCGCGAGCGAGCGTGCGCGGTCGCTCGAGCCGAAGCTGTCATACCTCACGGTGAGCATCGCGCCCGCGAACGACGTGCCCGGCCTGATCGTGAAGCGTGACGGTCGCGACATCGATCGCTCGAAGCTGGGCGCCGCCGAGCCCGCCGATCCCGGCACCGTCTCCTTCGAGGTGAGCGCACCGGACAAGAAGACGGTCACCGCCCAGGTCGTGCTCACGCCGGGCCAGCGCGCGCGCTTCGACGTGCCTTCGCTCGAGCCGGTGGTCGCGCCTGGATCGCACCCGGAGCCGATCGCGGCGCCCGTCCCGCCGCGCGAGGAGGAGCGTCTCGAGTGGCAGAAGCCGACCGGGCTCGTCCTCGGCGGCGTCGGCATCGCCGGGCTCGCGGTGGGGACGATCTTCGGGCTGTCGGCCCAGTCGACGTACAACGGCGCATTCGACGACGGGCGCTGCGATCGCGCGACGAAGCAGTGCGACGCCTCCGGTCAGGAGGCCGTGGACGACGCCCGATCGCTCGCGACGGTCTCGACCGTGCTCGTCGCCGCCGGCGCCGCGTTCGCCGTGGGGGGCGCCGTCCTCTACTTCACCGCGCCCTCCGCCTCATCCCGGCGCGCGCTGCGCATCGCGCCGACCACGTGGGCCGGCGGCGGCGGCCTCGTCGGATCCGGATCGTTCTAGTTCGCCTAGATCACGCCGCGCCAGGACGGATCCCACGCGGCGCGAATGCGTGCGACCGTGGCCTCGTCGAGGGGCCCTTCGCGCACGGCACGCGCGGCCGCGCGTACGTGCTCGGCGCGCCTGGTCCCGACGAGCGCGCACGCGACGCCGGGCGCGAAGGCGGCGAAGCGGAGCGCGAAGGCCGGCCAGGCGAGCGGCGACGGATCGAGCGCCGCCGCGCGCAGGCGGTCGAAGTAGGTCGCGACGTCGTGCGCGTCGGGGCGGCGATCGTGGAGGTAGGCGCCGTTGAGCAGGGCGCGCTTGGCGATCGTCGGGACGATGCCGGCGCTCGCGAGCGCCTCCTGATCGACGACGTTCACCGAGCACTCGACGGCGTCGAACCGTCCGGAGCGCGCGGCCCAGGCGAGCGCCTCTCCGTCGCCGGAGTAGCCGCGCGCGAGGATCTTGCCGGCCTGCATTGCGCGATCGAGCTCGAGGAGGATCTCGTCGCGGTGGAGCGTCGAGAGCGGGCACGAGTGCAGGAAGAAGACGCCGATCGCCTCGACGCGGAGGAGCCGGAGCGCGCGATCGACGCCGAGGCGGACGGCCTCGCGCGTCCAGTCCTCCGCGCCGTCGACGCCGTAGCCGCCCTTCGTCGCGACCACGACGTCGCGCCGGCCCTCGAGGAGTCGGCCGAGGCGCTCCTCGGACGAGCCGTAGCCCCGGGCCGTGTCGAACAACGTCAGACCCTCGTCGAGCGCGGCGTGCACGACCGCCCTCGCCGCGTCGTCGTCGAGGGCCGCGTCTCCGAGCGGACCGGCCCCGAGGCCGAGCCGGGGAAGCGCCGGGAGGCTCACGGCCAGATCCGGTAGACGATCCCGCCGGCCGCCGCGCGGCTGCCCGCGACGAGGATGCGTCCGTCCTTCTGCATCGCCGCGGCGTTGAGCGTCGTCGCGGTGACGAGCGCGCTGCCGGCGGTGCCGAACGTGGCGTCGACGGTCCCGTCGAGCTGCACGCGCGACACGCGCGCCTCGGCGCTCGCGCCCGTGCTGTTGCCAGCAGCGACGATGCGCCCCGAGGCGTCGGCCGTGACGGCGTTGAAGGACGCGCCCGTCGCCGTCGCGATGCTGCGCGCGAAGACCTGGCCGCCCGCGGCGTCGGTGCGCCCGAGCGCGTAGATGTTGCCGGACTGCGCGCTCTCGCCGCCTACGACGAGCGAGCCGTCGGGCATGCGGACGAACCCGTGAGCGCGGAACCCCAGGCCGAACGTCTTCACGCCGCCGGTGCCGAACGTGTTGTCCGGCAGGCCCGTCACGAGACGCTTCGTCAGGTAGAAAGAGCCGAGCTGCGCCGATGCGTCGGTGCCCGCGACGAACATCGAGCCCGCGGGGCCGGGCGCGACGCCGACGAAGTCGTTGTCGGCGACGACGACGACGTTGCCGCCGTTGAACGTCATGTCGCGCGTGCCGTCCTTCTTCAGGCGGAGCGCGATGCCGCTCGTCTTGCCTAGGTTCTCTCGCCGCGTGCCGGCCACGATGATGGTGCCGTCGGGCTGCACGGCCAGCGCGTAGGCGGTGCTGCCGAGCGGCGCGTCGAGGAGCGTGAAGCGGAAGGCCCCGCCTGCGAACGTGTTGTCCGGCGCGCCGGTCGTCTCGCGGCGCATCACCGTCAGCTGGGTGATCCCGACGCCGGGGCTCGACGTCCCCGCGATCAGGATCTTGGAGGTGGTCGGATCGAGCGCGACCGCGCGCACCTCGCCGTCGTTCGGGAGCGTACCCAGGGCAGTGGTGAACGCCTTGTCGGCCGCGCCGTCTCCGCCGAAGCGCCGCACGAACCAGCCGGCGCTGCCCGTGCCGCCCGCGCCTCCGGCGACGATCTTCCCGTCGGGCTGGACCGCGAGCGCGTAGAAGGTCGCGTTGTTGCCCTTCGTGCCATCGACGACGAAACCGTCGCCGTCGAAGGTCGTGTCCGGGGTGCCCGGTACGCCGGCGACGAGGATGGAGAGCGGGATCGGCGCGAGCGAGCCCTTGTCGATCGAGAGCTTCGCGGGGAACGTCCCGAAGGGCGCGTTGGCCGCGGCCGAGAACGTGACCTTCGCCGTCGTCTCGCGATCGCGGATCGTCGCGGGCGCGACGGTGACGCCGGGCGGGAGATCGGAGACCGTGATCGCGACGGGGCCCACGAGGTCGCCGCCCCGCACGATCGTCACCGTGACGTCCGCGGTGCCGCCCTGCCGGAGCACCACGTCGCTCGGCTGCGCGCTCAGCCTCGCGGCCGCGCCGTCCGTCGCCGCATCGGCGCCGCCGTCGAAGGTGTCATCGGAGCCGCCGTCGGCGGACTCCGGACGCAGCGTCGTGTCCTCGAAGCCGAGGACGAGCGCACATCCGCTCCCGAGCAGAAGGCCAGTCGAGAGGAGAAGGAGGACCCCGATCCGCACGGGATCTTACGTATCACGGGCAACGCTGATATGACTCCAACATGCGCGCTCGTCGTGGTCTCTCGTCGACTCTCCTGGTGCTCGCACTCGCCGGGTCGCCGGTCGTGCTCCTCCCCGAGACGGCTTGGGCGCAGCAGCAGCCGTCGGAGCAGGACATCGCGCAGGCGCGCCAGCTCGGGCAGCAGGCCCAGGCGGCGTTCGACGCGGGGAACTTCGCCGAGTCGGAGAAGCTCTGGGCCGCGGCGCGGAACCTGTATCCGGTCGCGCCGACGCTCTCCCTCGGCCTCGCGCGCACGCAGGCGAAGCTCGGGAAGGTGGTCGCGGCGCAGGAGAACTACAACAAGATCATCCGCGAGTGGGGCTCGAACCCCTCGCCTCCCCCGGCGTTCGCCGCCGCGGTCGAGGCCGCGAAGGCCGAGGTCGGCGCGGTCTCCGCGAAGATCGCCAACGTCGTGATCACCGTCGAGGGTGCGCCGAGCCCGAACGTCACCATCGACGGACAGCCGGTTCCCGTCGCGGCGCTCGGCCTCAAGCGTCCGGTCGACCCGGGCTCGCACACCGTTCACGCCGAGGCGGCGGGCTACAAGCCCGCGGAGACGACGTTCCAGGTCACCGACGGCGGCAACGCCGAGGCGAAGCTGACGCTCGAGAAGAGCCCCGATGCGCCCGCGGTCGCGGCGGTGCCGGCGACGAACGCGCAGCCGTCCCCCGCGCAGCCCCAGGACGGGCAGAAGCCCGCCGACGTGAGCGTCGATGCCGGCAAGGGCAGGTCGTCGAACAAGACCCTCGCGGTCGTCGCGCTCGGCGTCGGCGGCGTGGGCCTCGCCGTGGGCGCGGTCACCGGATTCATCGCGCTCGGCAAGCACGGCGATCTCGAGAGCAAGTGCCCGAACGGCGTCTGCCCGTCGGACCAGCAGAGCGACGTGGACAGCTACAAGACGATGGGCACGATCTCGACCGTCGGCTTCATCGTCGGCGTGGTCGGCGTCGGCGCGGGCGCCGTCCTCTGGCTCACGGCCCCGAAGGAAGTGGCCGCGAACAAGGGCCCCCGCTACGCGACCGTCGCCACGCCGAAGGCGCGCGAATCGGTGAAGGTCACGCCGTACCTCGGCCTCGGCTCGGCCGGCGTCAGCGGCACGTTCTGAGCCGATGCGCGTCGCGCCGGCGACGCCCTGGACGGAGACCGTCCTGCACGTCCTCGCGCACGTCGACGTGGGGCCGATCGCGGCATCGTGCTTCTGCGCTTCGTGGATCCGCGAAGCGATGGATCGGTTCGGGCCCGCAGGCGGGCGCACGCTCGCGGAGGATGCGCAGCTGCTCGCCCGCGCGGCGGCGACGCACGATGTGCTCGCGCGCGCCCACGCGGTGATCTGGCTCTTCGAGGGAGAGCCGGACGCATCGGCGGCTCGCGCGCGCGATCTCGCCGACCTCGGCGACGACGACGTGCGTAGCCCGTCGGCGCTGGCGCTCGCGCGCGAGGTGGGCGGCCCCGCGGAGCTCCTGCGCGCGGCGGCGGAGCTCGAGCTCCCGCTCGTCGCTCGGCTCCCTCGCCTCGAGGCGAACGGCGAGGCGCTCGCCCGTGCGCTCGCACGTGTGACGGAAGCGGCGCCGGAGCTCGCACGGCTCGACGTGGCGCTCGCGCGGCCCCTCGGTCTGCGCGGCCGCCTGTTCGAGCGGCAGATCGTGGTCGGAGCGCCGGGCCATGCCGGCGCCGATGCCGAGCACGTCGCGTGGCAGGCGGCGCACGAGGCGACGGTCGCCGAGGTCGTCATGCGCGCCCTCGCGAAGGGCCACGACGACGTCGAGCGACACGCGATCGCCCTCCTTCGTGCGCGCGCGAGGGCGTGCGGGCTAGGCGACGACCACGCGCGTTGGCTCGGGCGCCTCGATCTCTCCGCGCTCGGATCGATCCCGGACGTAGCGCACGGGCCCGAGTGAGCGGCGGCCGCCGGCATCGACGACCACGAGCTCGCCGTCGACCGGCGCGACGAGGCGGCCGCCGGGCGCGAGCGCGTCGATCCAGGCGGCCGGCAGCTCGCCGACGTCGAAGCCCACCATGACCTTGCTCGCGCCGCGCCAGATCGAGACGTCGTGGGCGTCGCCGCAGACCATGCGGACGTGGTCGTGACCGGCGAGCGCGTCCGCCGCGCGCCGCGCGAGCGCGGGATCGATCTCGATCGTGAGGACGCGGCCGCGAGGGCCGACGAGACGCGCGGCGATCGCCGCGCCGTAGCCGCTGCCTCCCCCCAGATCGACGACCGAGTCGCCCTCGCGCACGTCGAGCGCGCGGAGCTGCGCGACGTACGCATGCATCGCCGAGATCGTCGCCCTGCCCTCCTCGTCCAGCGCGAGCGCGACGTCGCGGTGTGCGTCGGCGAGCGCATCGAGCGGGACGAAGCGCTCGCGGGGGACCTCGTGCACCGCGCGCGCGACGGCGTCGTCGCCGGGGACTGCGTCGGCGCGGGCCTCGCGCTGCCATCGGGCGAGCGCGTCGTCGTCGGGGAGCGCGATCCGTGCGGGCGCGCCGTCGTCCTCGGCGAGCGTTCGCCAGAGGTGATCGAGGGCCAGCGTGCGCGCGGCGTTGCGGGGCGCGAGCAGCTCGACCTGCTCGTCGATGGCGCGCCGGAAGTAGTCGCGGGCGGGCCCGTCGTACGAGAACGAACGCTGGATGCCGGCGAGGATCGGGGCGAACAGCTCGTGCCGGAGCGCGTGGGCGCGCCGGAAATCGAGCTCGTCCGACGGGTCGACCCACTCGGCGAGGAAGTCCTGATCGCCGTCGTGCCACCACGGGTAGCGATGGACGCGCATGCCCGTCGTCGCCTCCCAGTCGGCGCGCTCCTCGTCGATCGGCGATCCGGGGTAGAGCCGGAACGGATCGACGGAGAGGAAGCCGGTCGTGCCGCGCGCGTCGCCGAGGAAGAGCCGCTCGAGGTAGCGCGCGCTCGTGCGCAGCGTCTTCTCCGTCTCCCCCGGGTGCCCGACGATCACGTTCGCGCCCCACGGCACGCCGAGCTCGCGCGCCCACCCGGCGACGCGCATCATCTGATCGAGGTAGTCGGAGAGCCGCCCGACCTTGCGGATCCGCCGGACCTGCTCGGGATCGCCCGACTCGAGACCGAAGCCGGGCGCGACGTTCGCCCGCGCCATGAGGGCCAGGTCCTCGCGCTCGAGCAGATCGAGCCGCACGAGCAGCCACACCTTGCGCGCACGCACCGGGCGACGCGCGAGCTCCTCGAGGAACGTGCGGCGCCAAGAGACCTTCATCCCGAAGAGCGCGTCGGCGATGAAGAGCGTCCAGCTCGAGAGATCGAGGAAGCGATCGAGACGATGCATCTCCTCGACCGCCGCGAGCGGGTCGAGCGCGCGCCACGACGTGTCGCGCTTCGCGCGCTCCATGCAGAAGGCGCAGTCGTACGGGCACCCGCGCGAGAGGTAGATCTCCGCCTGCGAGGCGACACGGCGCGCGACCGGTCGATAGCGCGCGAGGAGCTCCCAGTCGACCTTCGGCATCGCGCCGGGATCGCCGACGGGCTCCGGGCCGAGGACGCGCAGGAGCGGTCGCTTCCCGCTCACGAGCGCCTGCGCGAGGCGCGCCATCGGCCCTTCGCCGTCTCCCACGACGACGAAGTCGAAGGGTGACCCGGCGGCGGTGAAGTCGTCGGGCCGTGCGCTCGCGTGATAGCCGCCCGTCGCGATCCACGCCCCCGGCAGGAGCGCGCGCACGCGTCCCGCGATCTCCATCACCTTGAGGTAGTCGTACGACGAGTAGCAGGCGATCCCGACGAGGTCGTAGCGGCCTCCGCGCTCGATGAGCGCCCGCAGATCGACCTTGCCGAAGGCCCGCTCGACGTCGAGATCGACGACATCGACGTCGACGTCGGCGGCCGCGCGCATGGCCGCTGCGATCGCGAGCAGCTGCGGCACGCCGAAGTTCGCGCCGCCCGTGAACAGCCCGCCCGGCCACACGAGGAGCGCGCGCGGACGATCGGTCATCGCTGCGTCTTGTCCTTGGGGCGAACGGGCGTGAGGCACGGGCGCGGCACGGGCCCGGTCGGCGTCGTCGCCAGAGGCGGCGCGAGGCACGGCATCGGCTTCGAGCCTGCATCGGGCTCGGAGGGCCGTCCCGCGTCGGCGGCTTCGGGCGCGACCGCGCCGGCGTCGAGCGGCGGCGGCATGGGCGACAGGCACGGCTCGGGAGGCGCCGCATCCAGGTGTGTCATCGGCTGCGAGAGGCACGGCTGCGGCGGAGGGGTCGGCTCCTTCCCGCACGCCACGCCCACGCCGGCGAGCGTCGCCGCGACGAAGCGCGCGCGGCGCGCGAGGATCAGCTTCTTCGCGTCGTCGCTCATTTCTTCCCGCTCCTTCCCGCGTCCTCCGGGCGAGCGACGGAGAGGCACGGCATCGGGGGCGCCGCGTCCGGCACGGGCGGGCTCGGCGGCGCCACGGTGAGGCAGGGCGCGGGAGGCGCCGCGTCGGTCGACGCGTCGGGCGGCACGTACACGACCGAGAGGCACGGCTGGGGCGGCTCGGCCTTCTCCTTCCCGCATGCGACCGCGGCGCCGGTCATCGCGGCGGCGAGGAAGCGCGCACGGCGCGCGAGGATCAGCTTCTTGGTCTCGTCGCTCATGCGAGCACCTCGAGTCGGCGGCGCGGCTCGATCGTGCGCGCGCTCGCGAGCTTCGCCGCGAACGCGTCGTCGACGTGCTGCCAGACGAAGGGATCGGGCAGCCCGCGCGAGCCGAGCACCCACTCCGCGGCCGCGCCGCAGCCGCCGCCGCAGGTCGACGCGTGCACGCATCCCTCGCAGAACGCGGGGAGCGTCTTCTTGTACGAGGCGATCTCCGCGCCGGTCACGATCGCCGCCGGATCGACGTCGGGATCGAGCACGTCCTTCCCGCCCCCGAGGCCCGCCTGGTGGAGCGTGCAGTTGCGGAGCCGTCCGTCGGGGCCGAGCGCGAGCTCCTGGAACGACGTGCCGATGGCGCACGTCCCGAACTTCAGCGGCTCGAGCTCCTCGACCTCCACCGCGCAGGGCGGGACCGGCATCGTGCAGGTGATGCGCATCCGCTCGCGGGCAAACGGAATCGCCTGCCGGAACGCGACCAGCAGATCGTCGCGCGAGGGCAGGAGCTCGGCGACGTGCCGCGCGGCGTAGCCCGCCGGGCTGAAGCGCGAGAGCGCGATGTCCGACACGCCGAGCGAGCGGAACAGCGCGAGCGTCTCGGCGACGTGCGCCGCGTTCTTCCGCGTGACGACGATGCAGCCGACGACGGGCACACCCGCCGCGGTGAGCGCGCGGATGCCGGCGATCGTCCTGTCGAAGTGCCCTGCCCCGCCGACGTGCGCGTCGTGGACCTCCGCGCTCGGACCGTCGAGCGTCACCTGCACGTACGAGACGTCGTACCCCGCGAGGCGCGTCGCGATCGCCTCGTCGACGAGGCCGCCGTTCGAGATGATCTGGATGCGCACGCCCTTGGCGCGCACGAGATCGAGCAGGTCGAAGATGTCGCGCCGCGCGAACGGCTCGCCGCCGGTGACCGTGACGTGGTCGACGTCGAGCGCGGTCAGGAGCTTGTCGACGCGCGCGAGGAGCTGCTTCTGCGCGCCTGGGTCGAAGCCCGCGCCGTTGTCCTCGCGCCACGCGTTGTAGCAGTACGAGCACTTCTGCTGGCAGTGGGCGGTCGTCTCGATCGCGATGGCGTAGACCTTGGGCCGCATCGATCATCCTCCGTCGCCAGGCGGGGGCGCGAGGCAGGGCTGGGGCTCGGCGTCGGCATCGAGGCTCGCGTCCGATCCGGCGTCCGATGCGGCGTCGTCGGGGATCCTGCTGAGGCACGGCTGCGGCTGGGCATCGGCGGTGATGCCGAGGCACGGCTTCGGCTCGCCGCCGTCGGCGTGCTGCTCGTCCACCGTCCCGCCGCAAGCCTCGGCCCCGGCCGCCATGCCGGCGGCCGACACGCTGGCGAGCGCGGCCGCGAGGAAGCGCGCCCGTCGCGCGAGGATGATCCGCCGGGTCTCGTCGTCCCCGCCCAGGCCCATGCGGACGAGCTTAGCGCGAACGTGCCTCCTCTAGTAAGGCATGACCACGCGTGCTAACTCCGCGCGGCGATGCAGGACGTCCTCGTCTTCCGTCGTGTCCGCGCGGTCGACCCGTCCCTGGACCTCGATCGAGAGGTCGACGTCGTCGTCGAGAAGGGCGTGATCACGCGCGTGGGACCGCGCGCGGCCGACGGTCTGGCCGCGGGCGAGCGCATCCGTGTGATCGAGGCGCCGTCCGGGACCATGCTCCTCCCCGGCCTGGTCGACCTCCACGCCCACCTCCGCGAGCCCGGCCAGGAGGGCAAGGAGGACCTGCGGAGCGGGCTCGCCGCGGCCGCGGCCGGCGGGTTCACCGACGTCTGCGCGATGCCGAACACCAAGCCGGTGAACGACACGCGCATCATCACCGAGCTCCTCGTCCACAAGTCGCGCGCCATCGGCGGTCCGCGGCTTCACCCGATCGGCGCGATCACGGTCGGTCAGAAGGGCGAGACGCTGACGGAGATGGCGGACCTCAAGGAGGCGGGCGCCGTCGCGCTGAGCGACGACGGTCGCTGCGTCACGCGCAGCGACGTGATGCGCCGCGCGCTCGAGTACGCCTCGACGTTCGACCTCACGATCATCCAGCACGCCGAGGATCACGCGCTCACCGAGGGCGCGCAGATGCACGAGGGCGCCGTGAGCGCGAAGCTCGGGCTCCGCGGCTGGCCGCGCGTCGCCGAGGACGTCATCATCGCGCGCGACGTGCTCCTCGCCGAGTACACGCGGGCGAAGTACCACGTCGCGCACGTCTCCACGCTCGGCGCCGTGCGGATCCTCCGCGAGGCGAAGTCCCGCGGGATCGCGGTCACCGCCGAGGTCACGCCGCACCATCTGCTGCTCACCGACGCGAAGCTCATCGGCTACGACACGGCGTGCAAGGTGAACCCGCCGCTCCGCGAGGACGCCGACGTCGCCGCGCTCCGTGAGGCGCTCGCCGACGGCACGATCGACTGCATCGCCACCGACCACGCGCCGCACGGCGTGCTGGACAAGGAGTGCGAGATGTCCGAGGCCGCGCCGGGCATGATCGGCCTCGAGCTGTGCGTCCCGCTGATGCTCGGGCTCGTCGAGAAGGGCGTCTTCTCGCTCGCGCGCATGGTCGACGCGCTCACGCGGGCTCCGGCGAAGATCGCGGGGCTGACACCGGCGCGGATCAAGGACTCCGCCGAGGCGAACCTCTGCCTCGTCGATCCGTCGCGCAGCTGGACCATCGAGCCTTCGCGGCTCCGGACGAAGAGCAGGAACACGCCGTTCCTCGGCCAAACCGTGAAGGGCATGGTGCTCGCCACGGTCGTCGGCGGCGAGGTCGTCTACGAAGCATGAGCATCGAAATGGATCCGACGAAAGCGGAGCGCGCCCACCTCGTCCTCGCGGACGGCACCGTCTTCCCCGGTGAGCCCTACGGCGCGCGCGGCACGACGACCGGTGAGGCGGTCTTCACCACGACGATGACCGGGTACCAGGAGGTCCTGACGGATCCCTCGTACACGGGGCAGATCGTCACGATGACCGCGCCGGAGATCGGCAACGTCGGCGTGAACGCGCTCGACGCCGAGTCGGTCGACGGCAAGCCGCACGCCGCGGGCTTCGTGCTCCGCGACGCGAGCCCGGTCGCCTCGAACTGGCGCTCGGAGCAGACGCTCGACGCCTACCTCGCGCAGCACGGCATCGTCGCCATCACCGGCGTCGACACGCGCAAGCTCACGCGGCACCTCCGCGATCATGGCTCCCAGAACGCCGCCATCGGCACCGAGCCGGTCGAGGCGCTCCTCCGCCGCGCGCGCGAGGCCCCGAACATGGCCGGCCTCGATCTGGTGAAGCTCGTCACGCCGCGCGAGCCCTACCCGTTCGCCGACGGTCGCGGCGCGTGGAAGACGCCGCGCGAGGTCGCCCCGGCGAAGCAGCACCACGTCGTCGCGATCGACTTCGGCGTGAAGAAGAACATCCTGCGCTGCCTCGTCGACGCGGGGTATCGCGTCACGGTCGTGCCCGCGACGACGAGCGCCAAGGACATCCTCGCGATGTCGCCCGACGGCATCTTCCTGTCGAACGGCCCTGGCGACCCGGCGGCCGTCGGCTACGCCGTCGACACGGTGAAGGAGCTGCTCGGCAAGAAGCCGATCTTCGGCATCTGCCTCGGCCACCAGCTCCTCGCGCTCGCCCTCGGCGGCAAGACGTACAAGCTGAAGTTCGGCCACCGCGGCGCGAACCAGCCGGTGAAGGACCTCGCGTCGGGCAAGATCGAGATCACCACGCAGAACCATGGCTTCTGCGTGGATCTCGCGTCGCTTCCCTCGAACGTCGTGAGCACGCACGTGCACCTCAACGACGGAACGAGCGAGGGGCTCGCGGCCAAGGACCTCCGCGCGTTCAGCGTGCAGTACCACCCGGAGGCCGCCGCCGGTCCGCACGATGCGCTCTACCTGTTCGACCGGTTCACCGCGCTGATGAACGAGGCCTAGGTGGGAGGCCACCACGGCGACGATCTCGAGTGCTTCCGCCGGGCGATGGCGGAGAACGACCTCGGCCACGCCGTGCATCACCTCGCGGGGCTCGCCTCGGAGGGACGCTCCGCGCGCGTCGACGCCGCGATCGGAGACTTCGCCGCGGCCGCGACGTCGCCGCTCGACTGGGTGCCGCTCGGCGAGAAGGTCTTCGTCGGCGAGGTCGTGGTGCGCGCGGTGCTGCTCGCGCGTCTCGGCCGGCACACCGATGCGGTGCCGCTCCTCTTCATGGCGCAGTCGGCGCGGCCGGAGGCCGACTTCCTCGCGTGGGCCGAGGAGTGGTTCGCCGATCCCGCCTGCATCGAGGCGATCACGCTCGACGACGCCGTCTCGACGGCGATGCGCGTCGCGACCCATCCGGAGCTCGCGCCGCGCGTCCTCGCGCTGCTCGACATCCTGCGGCGGACGCGCGAGCCCCACGGTCCCCTCGCCCTCACCGTCGCGCGCCTCGTGCGCCTGAGCGGCGAGATCGATCGCGCGATCGCGATCGCGGAGGAGGAGCACGGCCGCGCGCCGTCGTACTTCACGAGCATCGCCCGCGCCACCGCGCATCGCGAGCGGGGCGACGTCGCACGCGCGCTCGAGGCGTATCGTGACGCGATCGCCTTCGAGCCCGGCGACCTCTCCGCGCGGCTCGACATCGGCGACCTCGCGCTCGAGACGGGCGACCTCGACGTCGCGGCGCATGCCTACGCGGAGGTCCTCGAGCGCGAGGACAAGCACGAGTGGGCGTGGCCCTCGCAGATGTACATCGTCGCGCGCGAGGGCGACGAGGTCGGCCGCGCCGTGCTGCGCGCGCTCGCGGACGGCGGCAACGACCGCGCGCGGCAGCTCTACGGGAAGCTCGAGCCGTTCGTGGTCGATCTCGAGCCGCCGAACGCCTCGCTCGTGAACCTCGCGCTCGACGCGAGCTCACGCGGGCTCGTCCCTACCGGGCGCGTCTCGGTCTCGTCGCTCGAGCCGCCGAGCGCCGTCGCGGTGTTCCGCGAACTGCTCGGGACGGACATCGCCGTCGCGTTCGGCGAGACCGCTGCGCCGGATCCGAGGCTGCCGCGCGGGCCGGTCGCGTTCGAGCTCTGGGAGTACGACGGCGACGTCGCGCGTCCCGCGCTCCCCCGCCCTCGCGACGCGGTCCGCGACGCGATCGCGAAGATCGCGACGCAGCCGTGGGTGCCCGCGAAGTGGGCCCAGGAGGCGCGCAGCTTCGCGCGCACGCTCCGGCCCGAGGACGTGCAGGACGTGCTCGCCACGATGGTCCATCCGCCGGAGACCCCGATCGGCGCGCCCCCGCACGTGTTCCGCTTCCACGTGCAGGTCGCCGCCGCGTTCGTCGCGTGCCGCATCGACGAGGCCTCGGCGTGGAAGGACGGCGTCCGCGAGCGCGCGATGCACGCGCTGCTCGAGGGCCCGATCGACTGGACGACCACCGCCGCGATCGTCGCGCTCACCGAGCTCGCCGCCGAGGTCCCCGATCTCGCGTCCGCCATCCGGGGCGATCTGCTCACGCCGCTCGTCGAGGTGTCGAAGAGCGCCGTGCACTACGGTTGTGTGATCCGCCCGCTCGTGCACTGCCTCCTGCGCTTCCCGCAGACGCCACCGGAGCTGCGCGAGGTCCTCCTCGGGCTGCGGCGCGATCTCGATCACGGCTGAGAACGCGCCGATTGTCGCGGGGTTGCGGGCGACGCTGGCGGGTGTAGGGAAAGGTGCTAAACCTTGGCCGTCGCATGGCCGTTCCAGGTCGCTTCGCCTTGTCTCTTCGATCCGGCTTCGTGCTGCTGACCGGCGCGGCGTTCCTGCTCGCGTGCGCGGCGGACGCGGCCGCTCCGAAGAAGCGGAAGAAGAGCCCCGTCGATCCGCCCGACTCCTGGTACGACGACGAGGTCCCGGTCGAGGAGGAGCCGATCGAGCCGGCCTACGTGAACGAGGACTCCGGCGCGTTCGGCGCGAGCAGCCGCCCGGCGAGCAACAACAAGGACGGCGGCGGTCGCCCCGACGCCGGCGCTACGCCCGACGGCGGTCTCGTCACCAAGATCTTCTGCCAGGGACCGCTCGCCGCCGGCGATCTCGCGGTCACCGAGATGCTCATCGCCTCCCGCGCGGGATCGGGCGACGACGGCGAGTGGGTCGAGATCACGAGCACGCGCGACTGCTGGCTCAGGATCAAGGGCCTGACCGTCGAGTCCCCACGCGGTCAGGCGGCGCCGAACGTCGCGAAGGTGGAGGCCGATCTCGAGCTGCCCCCGAACGGCACGTTCGTCGTCGCGGACAGCGTCGATCCGGCGAAGAACCTCGGCATCCCGGGCAAGGTCGTCGCGTGGAGCGCCGCCGACGTCCTCAAGAACGACGGCGACACGATCGTGATCAAGAGCGGCGAGACGGTCATCGACACGGTGACCTACCCGACGTTCAACAACCTCGAGACCGGCCGCTCGCTCGCCTTCCCCATGGACTGCGCGTGGAACCTCCGGTCGACGTGGGCACGCTGGAGCCTCACGTTCACCGACCGCGCGCCGGGGCAGCGCGGCACGCCGAACGCGCCGAACGACGACGTCGCGTGCTTCTGACCGTCGTCGCGGCGTTCATCGGCGCCGTCGCGCTCTCCATGGGCGTGAAGATGGCGCTCGCGTCGGCGCGCGCGCAGAGCTGGCCGACGGTGCCCGGCCGCGTGCTCGAGAAGAGCGTCGGGCGCACGATCGGGCGCGGGCGGACCCATGCGCTCCGGGTGAAGTACGTCTACGCCGTCGAGGGGAAGGACTACGAGAGCGCGCGCGTCCACCTCCTCGGCGAGGTCGGCTATCCCGACGCCCAGGCGCGCATCGACGCGCTGCCCGATCCGGTCCCCGTCCACTACGACCCGGCGGACCCGTCGCGATCGTTCCTCTTGCCCATGCCCGCGTCGACGACGTGGATCGCGATCGTGCTCGGGGCGGTCGTGCTCGCCGTCGCGAGCCTCAGCCTCTTGGTTCAGGTTGCGCAGCGGTGAAAATCCCGTAAGTTCCGCGGTCTCTTGTCCACGTCTCGCAAGAAGAAGATCCATTTCGTGAGCCTCGGCTGCCCGAAGAACCGGGTGGACACCGAGGTCATGGTCGGCGTAGCCACCGGACACAAAGGCGGCTTCGAGCTCACGGACGACGCCGAGGACGCCGAGGTCATCGTCGTCAACACGTGCGGCTTCATCGGCGAGGCCAAGCGCGAGTCGATCGAGACGATCTTCGAGCTCGCGGAGCTCAAGAAGGTGGGCGCGCTGAAGAAGCTCGTCGTCGCCGGCTGCCTCTCGCAGCGCTACCCGCAGGAGCTCGCGGCGCAGATGCCCGAGGTCGATCACTTCCTCGGCACGAGCGACATGCTCGCGCTCTCGAAGGTACTCGACGCGAAGAGCAAGGCCGAGCGCATGCTCGTCGGCAACCCGGCCGACTGGGTGATCCGCGCGAGCGATCCCCGCGTCGTCACCGGCAGCCTGAAGAGCGCCTACGTGAAGATCGCCGAGGGCTGCAACCGCGCCTGCTCGTTCTGCACGATCCCGCAGTTCCGCGGCAAGCAGCGCTCGCGCCCCGCCGACGACGTGGTGCGCGAGGTCGAGCAGCTCGCCGCGCAGGGCATCCTCGAGATCAACCTCATCTCGCAGGACACCATCGCGTACGGGCGGGATCTGCCGAAGGAAGAGCGCGCGAAGCTCGCCGAGCTCGTCCGCCGCGTCGCCGACGTCCCGGGCATCCGCTGGGTGCGCGTCTTCTACCTCTATCCGGAGACCATCGACGCGGCGCTCCTCGACGTGCTCGCGAACCATCCGCGGGTCGTCCGCTACGTCGACATGCCGCTTCAGCACGCGTCCGACGCGATGCTCGAGCGGATGAAGCGCGGTCACGGCATCGATCGCCAGAAGCGCGTCGTCGAGCGGATGCGAAGGAGCATCCCGGACCTGACGTTCCGCACCGCCTTCATCGTCGGCCATCCGGGCGAGACCGAGGCCGACTTCGACGAGCTCGTGTCGTTCGTCGAGTGGGCCCAGTTCGAGCGCGTCGGCGTCTTCAAGTACTCCGACGAGGAGACGAGCAAGAGCGCCGAGCAGGACGCCAAGGTCTCCGCGCGCACGATCAACGCACGCTGGCGGAGGCTCATGGCGACGCAGCGCAAGATCGCGCGCGCGAAGAACAAGGCCCTCGTCGGCCGGGAGCTCGACGTGCTCGTCGAGGGACCGAGCGAGGAGCACGACCTCGTGATGGCCGGCCGCCATGCGGGACAGGCCCCGGAGATCGACGGGCAGGTCTACCTCGGCGGCGGCGAGGTGCTCCCCGGCCAGATGCGCCGCGTGAAGATCACGCAGGCGAGCGACTACGATCTCGTCGGCGACGTGATCGACGAGATGCCGGAAGGTGCGCCGCCGAAGAAGAAGCGCGTGTCGCTGAAGGTGATCGCGACCAACGCCACGTGATTCGTGGCGTGCTGCGTGCCGTGTAGCGCGACCTGGTCGCTATTTGAGCTGAATGGTGGTCGGCGCCGAGGACGTCGTCCCCGACTCCTGCGAGATGTCGACGTAGTCGCCCGAGCGGCCGATGACGACGAGCTCCCACGAGCCCGTCTCGTCGGCGATGGTGCCGGTGACGCGCTCGCTCCGCGGCAGCGCCTCGTTGCGGTTCACCGCGAGGACGAGCGCGTTCGGCTGCACGCCGCTCTGGCTCGTGAGCCTCCACGTGTTCGGCTCGGTGCCCGTCGTGATCGAGGGCGCCGTCGGCGGGGGCAGCGGCAAGGTCGGGCTCGTGCACGCGAGCGCGAGCGCCGCGCACGCCGAGAGCACGAGGAAGCGCCGACCGAGCCGAGCCATCAGCAACTTTGTAGCACGCGGGTCTGCGCCCCCGCCAGCGGCTGAACCGAGCATTTTCTCGGGGTTTGTGCCAACATCGTTGGCAGGTCTCGCGCGGCCCTCGCCGAGAATTCCCAATCCGGGGCGGACCGCCCTACGATCGAAGAGCCCGCGAGGCGCATGGCCGGCCCGAGCGTTTTTCGTCCCATCGCATGAAGATCTGGCTGCGGCCGCTCCCGTTCGCTCTCGTCCTGTCGTACGTCGCGGCACGCGCCGGGCGCGCGCCGGTCGACGATGCCGCCGCGAGCCGGTCGGCGGCGCTGTGCGGGGCGCTCGCCCCCGAGGGCGTGACGTGCGGCCCCGAGGACGTCGTGTGGCTCGACGGTCCCTCGGGCGTACGCGGCGCGATGCGCGACGGCGCGCGCGCGCTCGTCCGCGCGAAGGACAAGGAGGACGCGATCGATCTCTGGTCGGTCCACGCGCGGCTCTCGCCCGAAGGCCGGCTCCTCGATGTCGGCGACGCGTTCAACCTCACCCACTCGACGGGCGCCGACGAGGGGCTCCCGGTCTCGCACGGCTCGCTCGTCGCCTACCTCGTGTCGGTCGACGGCCGGCCGGAGGCGGTGCACGTGCTCGACCTCGCGGGCCACGACGCGAAGGCCTACGAGGAGCTCACGCGCTTCCAGCGGACGCAGGTGAAGATCGCCGATCTCCAGGCCACCGGGCAGGCGCGCGGCCTGAAGAAGACCGTCTACGCGCTGGTGCCCTCGCCCGCACGCGCCGAGCTGGCGTTCCGCCCGGACGGCATGCTCGAGGTGAAGACGGACGCGCGCCCCATCGTGATCGACGCGGCCAGGGGGAGCGTCGTCGACGGCATCGCCTACGTGCGCGTCACCCCGGAGATCGTCGCGAAGCCGCCGACGTTCGCGCCGTGGATGAGCGACCGCCTGCGGGCGGTCTCCTGGTTCGGTGACGAGAAGAACCAGGCGTTCAAGGCGATCGTCTTCACGGCCCTCGAGTGGGTGAAGGGCAAGAAGGCGCAGCTCACCGGCGACACGGGCGAGCAGGAGGCGAACGACGATCTCGCCTCCCTGCAGGGCAACCAGCTCCCGCAGGCGAGCTTCATCGATCCGGAGATCGGCTGGCCGCCTCGCCCGCTCGAGCCGCTGCCGAGCATGAAGCCGGCGATCGCCGGCGAGGGCCAGTGGATCACGCTCGACAAGGACGCGTTCATCACGCCGATCCCCGGGCTCGCGTCGCCGTTCGTCACCACGTTCGTCCGCACCGATCCGGCGGCGATGCACACGCGCGTGTACGTCACGCTCTGGGACCCGCGCCTCGTCGCGCTCCACATGGAGGCGGGAACCGTGGAGCCGGTCAGCGCCACGGGCGAAGCCGGACCGGGACAGATCCCGCGCACGCCCGAGGTGATGCGCCGCGTGGTCGCCGGCTTCAACGGCGGCTTCCAGGCGACGCACGGCCAGTTCGGCATGCAGGTCAGCGGCGTGCTCTACCTGCCGCCGAAGGCGTACGCGGCCACGGTCATGGAGCTGCGCGACGGCACGACGGCGTTCGGCGCGTGGCCGAAGCGGCCGAACGAGCAGCTCGCGGGCGACGTGCCCGACGAGGTGCTCTCGTTCCGGCAGAACATGACCGCGCTCGTCCAGAACGACAAGTACAACCCCTGGGGCCGCGCGTGGTGGGGCGGCGTCCCGCCCGGATGGCACGACGCGGTGCACACGACGCGGAGCGGCCTCTGCATCACGAAGGAGGGCTTCGTCGCCTACTTCTGGGGTAGTGAGATCGGCCCCGAGCCGCTCGGCCGCGCGATGCTCGTCGCGCGCTGCGCGTTCGGCATCCACCTCGACATGAACCCGGGCCTCGCGGGCTTCGAGTTCTACAACATGCAACCTGCAAGCACCTTCCAGCCGCTCGGAAGGCCCCTGCAGGCGGACTGGGAGTACGAGGGCACGCTCAAGGACATGCCCGAGTTCAAGTTCCGCGCGCGCCGCATGATCAAGAGCATGGGGCACATCCAGTTCCCCCGTTACATCGGGCGCGACGGACGCGACTTCTTCTATCTCACCGCGCGCACGGTGCTCCCCGGCGCGCCGATCGAGCCGGACGTCCCGTGGCGCGTGAAGGGGCTCCCGCAGCACGGCTTCCCGTACGCGATGGCGATCACCGCGCTGAAGCTCCCTGCGCCGAGCGAGAAGCGCGTACGCGTGCTGCGCCTCGATCCGCGCACCGTGCGGATCGATGCCGCAGCCGGCGTGCCGGCTGGAGCGGACGGCGGCGCGCCCGCCGAGGGCCAGGTCGTCGCGGTCTTCGGCAGGCCCGCGCGCGGGCCGGGCGGTGCGCGTGACGCCGGCGCCGCCCACGCGGACAAGGCCGATCGGAAGCTGTTCCTCGGATCGCACGTCTTCTCGATCGGCAAGACCGGCTCGCCCGGCGCGGTCCCCCTCGCGGACGTCGCGCCCGCCGGCGGGCCGATCGCGGCGGAGGCGCGGGCGGCGGTGGGCATCTCCGACGAGGACGGGATGCTCCAGTGGATCGAGCTGCTCCCCGAGGACAAGGCGGACGCCGCCGCCGCCGAGCAGATGCTCGAGCTCTTGCGGAAGACCGGCTGCTCGGCGCGCGGCCTCGTGACGAGCGACGTCCGGGCCTACCCCGGCGGCGCGCTCGACATCGGCGCCGAGCCCGCGGCCCCGTCGGCGGTGGTGGCCCGCCTCGTCCGATCGCCGGCGCCGGGCGCGAAGCTCGCCTTCGAGTCGACCGAGATCGTGCCGCAGCCCGTCTGGCAGCCGCTCCAGTCCCAGAAGGTCAAGTGGCGGCCGACCCTCGCCCCGCCCGACAAGCCCGCCGGCTCCGCCAGCGCCCAGGGGAGCGGCGGGCCGCCTGCGAAGCCGCCTACGCCCCCGAAATAGCGCCACGTTTGACGGGATTGAGACGCGCGTTTCCGCGCCTGGTCCGTCAATAGAAGCGTGCCTTGCTCGGACGGGAAAATTTCGATCGGACCGTACGAGCTGCTCGGCCGCCTCCGCGCGCGCGGACCGGCGCGCCTCCTCATCGCCGGCGAGCTGGTCTTCGGATCGTCGCGGAGATCGCGGAGGCGCTCACGGGGACGATCGAGTGGGCAAGCTCGGTTGCATGAGCCCGGCGCACGTCCGGGGCGAGGAGGTCGATCAACGGACCGACATGTTTTCTCTGGGTATTTGCGCGTGGGAGCTTCTCACGCTAAAGCGCCTCTTCCTCCCCACCGTCCTCGGCGGCGCGGAGGGCTCGGTGAACGAGATCTTCACCCATCCTCGTTCGCATCGGAGGTACCCAGAGAGCTCGACCGCATCGTGATGAAGGCGCTCGCCAAGAACCCCGACGAGCGCTACAAGTCCGCGCGCGAGCTCTACCGAGACCTCAGCGGATTCATCGACAACGGTCCTGGTTTGCGCCTCCGCGCGACGCGTGACGACGTCGCCGCGATGATGCGCCGGGCCTTCGGGGCGACAGGGACGGGGCGTATCATGGAGCTTCAGGAGACGCGGATGTCAGACGAGAACAAGGGCGGGTCGGACCTCGATATCTTCGAGGGCCTCGGCAAGAAGAACTCGGAGCGCAGCGCTGCGGCTCCCCCGCCCCCCCCGGGCTCCGGTGCGCACGTCGCGGCCAAGCCGACGGCCGACATGAAGAAGACGCTGCTCGGGATCCCGGGTCCCGCGCCGACGTCGCCGTCGCTGCCGAGCGATCCGAGCCCGCCGTCCGCGCGCCCGCCGGCGCCGCCGTCGGGATCGATGCGCGCCGCGAGCCCGTCCGGCTCGATGCCTGCTTCGCCGAGCAAGCCGCCTCCGCCTCCGGGCCGTGGCTCGCTGCCGAACCTCGCCGCGACGCAGCCGTCGAGCCAGGCGCCGCAGGCGAACGCCTCGCCCTCGCAGGCGCCGAGCGCCACGCAGCGCGTGAGCAGCCCGCCCCCGCTGCCCGCGCCCGCGAGCACGCGCCCCGGGCCCGCCGCTCTGCCGACCGGCGCCCCGTCCTCCTCGTCGACGCCCGCCGCCGCGAAGAAGAACGGCGGCAGCAAGCTCGACATGGACTGGGACGACGACGACGAGGCGACGCACGTCTTCGACAAGGACAAGAACGAGTCGGCGCCCTCCGTCACCTCGACGCCGCCGAGCGCGGAGCCCGAGCGCGCGAGCATGGATGCCATCCTCAGCTCGCCGCCTCCCGCGCCTCGCGCGTCGCAGGCTCCGCAGCCGCGCCCGTCGGCGCCCGTGCCGGTCGCCGCGCCGATCCCGGCCGCCGGCTCCGCGCCTCCCGCGGCCGCCGCCGCGCCCGCGACCGCGACGCTCTCCGGTGCGTTCGGTGCGCTCGGGCAGACGAACGGATCGTCGACCTTCAAGTCCGGCGCTCCGCCGAGCCAGTCGATGCGCTCCGCGCCCCCGCCGCCCCCGCCGGCCTCGGGCATCCCGAGCACGCCGTCGGCCCCGCCCGTGCGATCGGCGTCGACGAGCACGCATCCGATGCCGCCGCCCCCGCCGCCGGGCCAGACGACGACCGCGCCGATGCACATGCCGAACCTCGGCCAGCCGCGCCCGGTCTCGGCGCCGCCGCCCGCGCAGGCGCAGATGCCCTCGCAGCCTCCGGCGCATCACTCCGCGCCGCCGCAGGCGCAGAGCGTCCCGCCGCAGCCGCAGCTCCCGCCGGTGAGCCGCAACATGGAGGCGACCGCGGTCGTCCCGCGCGCGCAGCAAGGCAGCAAGGCCGGCCTCGTCATCGGTCTCCTCGTCGCCGTCATGGCGATCGCGGGCGCCGCCGTCTACATGCTCATGCCGCGCAGCGCGACGCTCGTGCTCAACGTCTCCGACAACAAGGGCGCCCCGGTGAAGGGCCTCGAGGTGACGGTGGACGACAAGCAGGTCTGCTCGAGCTCGCCGTGCATCGTCCCGAACGTCTCGCCGGGCGTGCACAGCGTGAAGGTCAGCGCCGGCGGCTACGAGCCGCTCGCGCCGCTCGCGGTGACCATCGAGTCCCGCAAGGACCTCACGAAGGACTTCACCCTCACGCCGAGCAAGGCGGTCACGGGCACCGGCTTCAAGGTGTCGGGCAACCAGCCGGGCGTGAAGCTCGTCGTCGACGGCAAGGACGTCGGGCCGCTCCCGCAGGAGCTCCGCGATCTCGAGCCGGGCGAGCACAAGCTCAAGTTCGTCGGCGGCGATCGCTACGCGGCGCTCGAGAAGACGGTGAGCGTCGCGAAGGACGAGATCGTCGACATCGGCAGCGTCTCGCTGAAGGTCCTCAAGGGCAAGGCGACCATTCAGTTGGGTACGGCTGGAGCCAAGGTGTACCTGGTGCTCGGCACGAACCGGAAGGAAGTGCCGCAGTTCCCGATGGGCATCGAGTTCGATCCCAACGAGCGCTGGGTGCTCGAGGCGACCGCTCCGGGCATGGAGGACTACAAGCAGCCGATCACCTGGGACGACGGCCAGGCGGAGAAGACCTTCACCGTCACGCTGAGCCCGAAGGGTCACGCGCCGGTGGCGGCCGCACCGCAGCATGCGGCGGCCCCCGTCCAGCCGGCGGTGGCTCCGCAGACCGCGCCGGCCTCGAAGCCGGCGGCCGCGCCCGCTTCGTTCCTCAAGGGCGAGCAGGGCGGCTCCGGCGACACGGCCGCCGCTCCGAAGGAGACGCCGAAGAAGGAGGCGCCTGCGGCCGCGGCCGGCGGCGAGGCCTTCCTCAACATCAACTCGCTGCCGGCCTCGACGGTCGTCCTCGACGGCAAGCCGCTCGGTCCGACGCCGAAGCTGAAGATCTCGGTCTCGCCGGGCTCGCACACGGTGCTCTTCGTGAACGCGGAGCAGTCGCTCAAGAAGTCGATCACCGTCGAGGTGAAGGCGGGCGAGACGAAGGCGGCGTTCGCGAAGCTCCGCGAGTAGCGAGCACCAGCGCGACGGACATCGCGAGCGCGGCAGGGACGACGACGAGCGCGAGCTCGCCGAGCGGCCCTGCCCCGAACGCGCCGAGCGAGACCCACGGCGTCGCGGCCGTCGCCGCGACCGCCGCGAGCACGCCCGCGTAGAGCCCGCCCGCGACGAAGCTGCGTGAGGCGGGCAGCGCGCCGCCGAGCGATCGCGCGCTCGCGGCCGCGATGGTCCCCGCGAGAAGCGCCGTCACGAGCGAGCCCGCCGCCGCGCGCGCGACGGTCGGCCCGAAGCGCGCGAGCCCGAGCAGGTCGTCCATCGCGAGGCCGGCGACGAGGCCGAGCAGCGCCGCGACCAGGACGGCGAGCGCGGCGCGCCTCACCGCACCCTCTCGTAGACGCGCACGGCGCTGCCCCACGCGGTCTCGAAGCGACGCGCGAGGCGGTAGCTCTCCGCGAAGGCGGGCGCCTCGACGATCGCGATCGCGCCGGACTCGTAGAGCTTGCCGGGGTTCGGCTCGGACACGAAGAAGACGTCGGGCCGGTGCGCGAAGAAGTACGCGACGACGGCTGCGTCGTCGCCGTCGCGCGTGCGCGCGAGCACGCGATCGTTGAGGCGGCCGAAGTCGATCGTGGTGCGTCCGCTCACGAGCGGGACGATGCCCGCGTCGGGGTAGACGGCGAGCAGGCCGTCCTTCCGCGTGTGATCGCGGATGAAGACCGCCGCGGGGACGTAGGTGCCCCACATCGTCTTGACGTACTCGGCGCTGCGGTAGTTCTCGGACCACACGCGATCGATCCCGTGCGACGCGGCGGCCGCGACGCCGACGAGGACGAGCGCGCGCGCGGGCAGCGACGTCGCCGCACGGACGGCCGCGCCCACCGCGACGACGACGAGGACGACGACGAACGCGACGCCGTGGAACGCGAAGCGGCGCCCGTAGTCCATCACGGGGACCGAGCGGCCGTAGGCGAGCGCCTGCGCCGCGAGGACGGCGAGCGACGCGAGCGCCACCGCGCGGGTCGGGCCGTCCAGCCGGGGCGCGCGTCGCCCGAACAGGCGGCCGAGGACGATCACCGCCGCGGCGACGGCGATCGGCGCGACGGCCGCCTCGAGCACCACGTGACCGAGCGCCGCGAGGTGCGCCGTGTTCCATCCGCCGCTCTTCGCGTAGAACGTGTTCGGCAGGAGGTCGTGGAAGTACGCCGCGCGCGCGGCCTCGACGATCGCGAGCGGCAGCACGAAGCCCGCCGCGACGTCGCGGCGCGCGCGCCGATCGCCGCCGCGCCGAAGGAGCGCGAGCGCGAGGAACACCGCCGACGCCAGGCCCTCCGGGCGGACGAGCGCGGCGAACGCCGAGGCGGCCGCGAGCGGCAGGAGCGAGGCGCTCGGGCGGCGCAGCGCCGACGCGAACGCGAGCAGGACCGCGAGCGACGCGGCGACGAAGATCTCCGTCTCGAGCCCCGACGTCGCGTGCGTCGCGTGCTCGGCGAGCAGCGCGTTCACGAGCGCGACGAGGCCCCCGGTCGGCGCCGGCGCGCGGAGCAGGCGCGCGAGGCGCAGGATCATCGGGGCGAGCGCGACGTACGCGAGGGCCGAGACGGCCTTCGTCGCCGCGATCGGGTCGAGGCCGACCGCGCGCGCGGCGATCGCGAGCGCCATCGCGACCACGCTGGTGAAGCCCTCGACGCGGTCGCCCTCGAGGTTGAACGCGAGCCTCCCGTGCGCGACCGCGTTCTCCGCGTAGCGGGCGACGATGAACGCGTCGTCCACGGTCCAGCGCGGCACGCGCAAGAACGCCCACGCGGCATAGGCCATGGCGACCGCGGTGACGAGGACGTCGATCCGACCGAGCGTCCGTCGAGGGCTCTGCTGCACGCCTCGCATCGTATCGCCGGGGCTCAGCGCGCCGCTCGCCGTCCTTGCTCGAGCGCTTCGAGGAGCGCCTCCTCCGCGCCGAGACGCCGGAGGCGATCGACCGCCTCCGCGTAGCGCGCGTGGTCGTGCGCCGCGATGGCGCCGCACGCCGAGAGGAAGTTGCTCCGCTTGCTCCACGGCGCCTGCTCCGCCGCGCGGCGTCCGTCGAGCGCGAGCGCGGCGGCCCCCTCGCCGCCCCCGATCGCGAGCGAGAGGACGAGGCCCGGCGGCATGTCGTGGCGGAGCACGCGGTAGCCTCCCGCGGCGAGGCCCGCGTTGGGCCCGTCGCGGCGCACGTACACCGCGGCGACGTCGTCGAGGTACGTCATCGTCCACGCCGGGCTCCGCGCGACGCCGGCGCCCGCGGATGGATCGCCCGGCGGGGCGCTGGTGATCGCCCACTCCATCCCGAGCTCGTCGGCGAGCTGCTCGAACGCGCGCCGGTCCGCGATGCTCCGGTTCGCCCGCGTCACGGTCTCGAGGTCGTGCGCGAGCGTGTTGCGCCCGTCCATGAAGACCTCGCGCTCGGGCCCCAGCGTCCACGCGAGGTATCCGCCGAAGGGCCAGAAGTTCCACATGCGCCCGGCGGGACGGGCGGCGGCGACCCACTCGGTCGCCGACACCGGCAGCACCGAGGGCTCGAACCCCGTCCCGAGGCTCGTCGTCGGCGCGAGCAGCATGAGCCCGCCGGCCGCGATCGTCGCGCTCGAGCACGCGGCGACCATCGTGCGGGTGCGCGGGACGATCCAGCCGAGGCGCGCCGCGGCGACGGGCGTGACGAGGAGGATCGCGAGCGGGATCATCCGCGTCGTACGAGACATGAAGGCGAGCGCGCCGACGATCACCGCTGCGTCGTAGAGCGCCGGCACGCGCCGCGACGGCGCGCGCGGGTCGCGCCCGAGGAACAGCGCGGCGAGGCCGAGCGCCGCCACGACGAGCGCGAGCGGCTCGTCGTGGAGGAGCAGGTGCAGCGTGGTCGGCGCCCACTCGGCGATCGCGCCGAAGTCCTCGTCGAAGCGGTACACGCCGAGCAGCAGACGCGGCCCCGCCGTGTTGACGCAGGCGGCCGCGAGCGCGAGGGCGACCGCGACCGCCGCCGGCCGAAGGTCCGTGCCGTCCTCGGCGGGCAGCAGCGCGCCCGCGCGACCGCGCGCGATGCGGGCCGCGAGGCGGTAGAGCACGTACCCCGTCGCGAGCGCCGCGCCGAGCGCGACGAAGCCGTGCGCGTTCGCCCACACGAAGAACAGCGGCGGGAGCGCGGCCAGCGCGAGCCTCCCTCGCCGCGCGTCCGGAGCGGATCGATGCAGCTCGAGCAGCCAGGCCGTCGCCGCCAGGAGCAGGAACGAGAGCTCCGCCGGTCGGACCGCGAGCCACGAGCTCATCCCCGCGACGACGAGCGAGGCCGCCAGGAATCCCGCGGGTCCGCGCCGCGCGTGGAGGAAGACCACGGCGCCGAGGGCGATCGCGACGAGCGCGCCGAGCAGCTGCAGCCCGAGCGGGCCGCCGGCGCGCGCGGCGAGGTAGAGGAGGACGTCGCTCGCGACGGCGGTGTAGCGCAGCCGACCGTGACCGAACGCGAGCGTGTCGACGGTGGGAATGCTCGAGCTCGTCCAGATCGCGCGGCCCGTCGCGAGGTGCCAGCCGAGATCCGGATCTCCGAGCCGGCGCATGCCGAGCGCGAGGAGGACGAGCGAGGCTCCGATCACGGCGGGCGCGGCGAACCAGCGACTGTCGCCTCGGTCGGGCCGCTCCATGCTCGCGGGGAGTATCGGCCTTCGACGCGCGCTGCGTCGAGTGGAACCGACGCGCTTCGGATATGCTGAGCCCGTGGCACGCTCCGGCAGCATCCTCGTGGTCGACGACGAGCCCGGCCTGCGCGAGATGTTGACCATCCTCTTCCGTCGCGAGGGGTACGACGTCACCGCCGCGCCCGGCTTCGCGTCCGCCCGGGAGTCGATCAACAACTCCCCCGCTCCGTACGGGCTCGTGCTGACGGACCTCATGATGCCGGACGGCTCCGGCCTCGATCTCCTGCCCCTGGCGAAGGAGCGCAGCGCGGGCACCGAGGTCATCGTCATGACCGCGCACGGCGCGCTCGAGACCGCGGTCGAGGCGATGAAGCGCGGCGCGTACGACTTCGTCACGAAGCCGTTCGCGACCGCCGAGCTCCGCGCGCTCGTCGCGAAGGCCTTCGAGAAGCGCGCCCTCGTCACCGAGAACGTCCGCCTGCGCGCGCAGGTCGATCGCCAGGCACCGAAGGACCTGCTCGGCCACTCGCGCGCGATGGAGCAGATCCTCGATCTGGTGAGGCGCATCGCGTCGGGCCGGAGCACCGTGCTCATCACCGGCGAGAGCGGCACCGGCAAGGAGCGCATCGCGCGCGCGGTCCACGATTTCTCGGATCGCAAGGAGAGGCCCTTCCTCGTCGTGAACTGCGGCGCGATCCCGGAGGCGCTCGTCGAGAGCGAGCTGTTCGGCCACGAGAAGGGCGCGTTCACCGGGGCCACGTCGCGGAGCCTCGGCATCTTCCGCAAGGCCGACGGCGGCACCGTGCTGCTCGACGAGGTCGGAGAGCTGCCGCTCGCGATCCAGGTGAAGCTCCTGCGCGTGCTCCAGGAGCGCAAGGTCCGGGGCGTCGGCGAGAGCGACGAGACGAGCGTCGACGTGCGCGTGCTCGCGGCGACGAACCGCCACGTCGAGGAGGACGTGAAGGCGGGCAAGTTCCGCCAGGACCTGTACTACCGCCTCAACGTGATCCGCATCGAGGTGCCGCCGCTCCGCGAGCGCCGCGAGGACGTCCCCGAGCTCGCGAGGTACTTCCTCGAGCGCTGCTCGCGCGAGCACGACAAGGCGATGCGCGGCTTCGCGCCGGACGCGCTCCGCGCGCTCGACGCCTACGAGTTCCCGGGCAACGTCCGCGAGCTCGAGAACATCGTCGAGCGCGCCGTCGCCCTCGCCGGCGGGCCGCTCATCGGCCTCGGCGATCTCCCTCACGAGGTCGCCGGCAGCGCCGCGCGTCCGACCGCGTCGCTCGCCGGCGAGCTGCCCGACGAGGGCTGCAACATCGACGAGGTGCTGGGGGAGGTCGAGCGCCGGTTCATCCTCCAGGCCCTCGAGAGGTCCGGCGGGGTGCGCACGAGTGCGGCGAAGCTCCTGGGCATCACGCTCCGCAGCCTGCGCTACCGGATGCAGAAGCACGCGATGCAGGTGGAGGACGACGAGGAGATGCCGCCGAGCGTCGATGCGCCGCCGTCCGAGCGCTGAGCGGGCGTGCGCACATCGGCGACGGTCGCGTTTCGTCGCCCGTACCACCACCGGACGGACAAAAATTGTCCGCCCACATCGTGGGAGGAGCGGCGAGGTCGATGCGCCTTCGCAGTTCGTTTGCCTGAAATCCCGGGCTGCGCGTTACCATGGGCCGTTGGCGCCGAGGGAGAACCACGATGGCACGTGAGCTGCTTCGAGACGAGTCGACGATGACGCGAAGCGGTCGCAAGCGAGTCGCCTCCGAGCGCGGGTTCACGCTCATCGAGCTCGCCGTCGTCGTCGTGATCGTCGGCGTCCTCGCGGTCATCGCGGTGGTCGGCTACCGGAAGCTGATCCTCAACTCGAAGATGACGGAGGCGAAGAACATGATCAGCGCCATCCGCATCGCCGAGGAGGACTACAAGGCGGAATCGGGCTCGTACCTCAACATCTCCGCCGAGTACTGCCCCTCGGACGGCTCGCAGCAGAAGAAGTTCGCGTGGGAGAACCCGGCGTGCGCCGGCAACGCGTGGGCGCAGCTGCCCGTGCACGCCGACGGCCCGGTCCAGTTCGGGTACATCGTCTTCGCCGGCGGCACCGTCGGGCAGCCGGCGGGCGTGAGCACGCAGCTCATCGACGTGAGCGCGCACGCCGGCAAGAACGTGCCTTACTACATCGTGCACGCCAAGGCGGACCTCGATCCGGGCGGCGTGTTCACCGAGCTCGCCGGCTCGTCCTTCGGCGGACAGATCTACACGCTCAACGAAGGCCAGTGACGCCGACGTGAGAGCGCTGATTCCCACCGCGGGCACCGGCCTGCACGCGACTGGGCGCAACCAGGCCGACCTGTAGAAAAGGGAGCAACGGAAACATGGCAATTCGCAAGCGGCTGAAGGCGGGCTTCACGCTCGTCGAGCTCATGATCGTCGTCGCCATCATCGGTATCCTCGCTGTCCTCGCGATCTACGGTGTCCGCAAGTACATCGCCAACGCGAAGACCGCCGAGGCGAAGAACTCGATTGGTCAGATCTCGAAGGACGCCGTGTCGGCGTTCGAGGGCGAGCGCATGAACGCGACCGTCCTCACGACCGGCGGCTCGACCGCGATCGTCCGCCAGATGTGCGACAAGACGACGGCGACCGTCCCCGCGACGGCGGCCGCGATCCAGGGCCAGAAGTACCAGTCGAAGAAGGAAGACTGGTCGAACCCGACCGACGTCGCGGGTAACAAGGGCTTCCCCTGCATCCGCTTCGAGATGACCGCGCCGCAGTACTACATGTACAACTACTACGTGGCCGGCGGCCTCTCGACCGAGGGCGCGACGTTCACCGCCGAGGCGAACGGCGACCTCAACGGCGACGGCGCCATCCTCTCGACGTTCCGCACGAGCGGCAAGATCCAGGAAGGCCGCCTCACGGCTGCTCCCTCGATCGAGGAGATCTCGCCGGAGGAGTGATCCTTCGCATCGGGTGACGAGAGCCCCGCGCGCACACGCTCGCGGGGCTTTCCTTTTTTGTCGCTACCGACGACCCTTGGCGGCTCATGGCACGCGGAAACGTCACGCTCGCGCGCGTCTGCGCGTTCCTCTTCTTCTCCGGCGCGTGCGCGCTGACGTACCAGGTGGCGTGGTTCCGCGAGCTGCGCCTCATCTTCGGAGCCTCGACGGCGGCGTCGGCCGCGGTGCTCGCCGTCTTCATGGCCGGCCTCGGGATCGGCGGGCTCGTCCTCGGCAAGCGGGCGGACCGCGCCGAGAACCCGCTCCGCATGTACGCGCACCTCGAGATCGCCGTCGCGATCACCTCGGCGGCCACGCCGCTCCTCGTGCAGGGCGCCGAGACGGCATACATCGCGCTCGGCGGATCGAGCAGCCTCGGCGTCGCGGGCGCAGCAGGCGTGCGGCTCCTCCTGTCGATCGTGGTGCTCGGGCCCTCGACGTTCCTCATGGGAGGGACGCTCCCCGCCGCGGCACGCGCGGTCGAGCGCGCGACCGACGTCGGGCGGCAGCGCGTCGCGGCCCTCTACGGCGTGAACACGTTCGGCGCCGTCGCCGGCTCCCTCGCGGCGAACTTCCTCCTCCTCGAGGTGTTCGGCACGCGCATGACCCTCTGGATCGCCGCCCTCGTGAACCTGCTCGTCGCCGTCCTGGCGCGAGCCGTCTCGCGCCTGGCCGATCCGTCGGTGGAGGCCGCCGCCGCGCCAGAAGAGGAGGCCGCGCGGACGGAGCGAGACGAGACCGTCCCCGCCGTGCGCATCCCGTGGTTCCCGCCGACCGCCGCGGCCGTCGCGGGCTTCACGTTCATGCTGATGGAGCTCGTGTGGTACCGCATGCTGGCGCCGATCCTCGGCGGCTCGTCGTACACGTTCGGGCTCATCCTCGCGGTCGCGCTCGCGGGCATCGGGATCGGCGGATCGATCTACGCGCGGAGCAAGGTGACCCCCTCGCTCCGCGCGTTCGCCATCACGTGCGCGCTCGAGGCGCTCTGCATCGCGGTCCCCTACGCGCTCGGCGACCGCATCGCGATCCTCGCCCTCCTGCTCCGTCCGCTGTGCAACGCCGGCTTCGGCGCCAGCGTGGGGGTGTGGAGCCTCCTGGCGGCGATCGTCGTCCTGCCCGCGGCGATCGTCTCCGGCATCCAGTTCCCGGTGGTCATCGGCCTCTACGGACACGGCTCGAAGGGGATCGGACGCGACGTCGGCAACGCCTACTTCGCCAACACCATCGGCTCGATCGCCGGCTCGATCGCCGGAGGCTTCGGCCTGCTCCCCTTGCTCAGCGCGCCGGCGTGCTGGCGGCTGGTCGTCATCCTCCTCGCCGGCACAGCGGCGCTCTCGCTGGCGCTCGATCCGCGCGTCCGCGGGCGCGCCGCGATGGTCGGGCCGAGCCGGCTCGTCGCCCCCGCGACGGCCATCCTCGCGGTCGCCGCGCTGCTCGCGCGCGGTCCCTCGCCCGTCTGGCGCCACGCCGGCATCGGCGCCGGTCGCTCGGACACGCGCGTTCAGCCGGTGACCCCGACGTCGGTGGAGCAGTTCCAGCGCAACGCACGCGGCGCGATCGCGTGGGAAGAGGACGGTCGCGAGAGCAGCGTCGCGCTCGAGCACAGCTCGGGATACGCGTTCATCGTCAACGGCAAGTCCGACGGGCACGTGACGACGGACGCGCCGACGCAGGTGATGAGCGGTCTGCTCGGTGCGCTGCTCCATCCCTCGCCGAAAAAATCGCTGATCATCGGGCTCGGCACCGGGAGCACGGCCGGATGGCTCGGGGCGATCCCGTCGATGGACCGCGTCGACGTCGTCGAGCTCGAGCCGGCGATCCTCCGCGTCGCCAGAGACTGCGCGACCGCGAACGAGAACGTCCTCGCGAACCCGAAGGTCTCGATCCGGATCGGCGACGCGCGCGAGGCGCTCCTCACGTCCCGCGAGAAATACGACATCGTCTTCTCGGAGCCCTCGAACCCGTACCGCGCGGGGATCTCGAGCCTCTACACCGTCGAGTTCTATCGCGCGGCGCGCGAGCGCCTCGCCGACGGCGGCTTCTTCATCCAGTGGGTGCAGGCCTACGAGGTCGACACCTGGGCGATCGCGACCGCGGTGACGACCCTCCACGAGGTGTATCCGTCCGTCTCGATGTGGCAGACGATGCACGGCGACATCCTCCTGGTCGCGTCGCGCGAGCCGCACCCGATCGACGTCGAGCGGATGCGGGCGCGCCTCGCGGAGGAGCCGTACGCACGCGCCGCGAAGGCCGTCTGGCGCACGTCGAGCGTGGAGGGCGTCCTCGCCCGCCACATCGGGCGACCGGAGCTCGCGGACTTCATCACCGAGAATTCGCTCGGCGTCGTCAACCACGACGACCAGAACCTCCTCGAGTTCGCGTTCGCCCGCGGCGTCGGTCACCGCGGCGGCGTCGACGTCGCCTTCATCGAGATGGCGCAGCGCCTCGACCTCGCCACGCCGCGCGCGAGCATCCCGCTGGATCCGCAGCGCATGCTCGAGGAGCGGTGGCTCTTCCAGACGCTCGAGACGCTCCCGCTCGAGCCTGCCGTCGCCGCCGCGCCCCCTGCCGCGAAGGGGTTCGGCGAGGTGGTGACGCTGTTCCGCGCGCAGCGGTACGACGCGGCCCTGCGCGCCTGGAAGAAGCTCGGCCGCGCGGCCCCGGCGAGCTACCTCGAGACCCTCCTCCTCGCGTACGGCGCGGCGCGCGCCAACGACCCCGCGTTCGAGGACTTCGTGAAGCTCGTCGACAGCGCGGGCGAGCGCGACCTGATGCGGGCGGTCTACCTCGCGCGGTCGGGCCGTTCCACGTACGGTCCGACGGTCGAAGCCGTCGAGCGCGGGCTCCTCGATCTACGGCAGCACCCGTTCGTCCTGCCGCAGCTCCTCGACGAGGCGCTCCTCCTCGCCGTCGAGCTCGCGCGCTACGACGGCAACGCCGCTCGTCGGCTCTTCGCGCTCCTCGGCGAGCCGTTCGCCGCCCAGGTCGAGCACACGAGCCGGCTCACGGCCCGCGCCCGGATCGGCAAGCTGATCGGTCCGCGCGAGTGCATCGAGGCCCTTGCTCCGTTCGAGCCGCCGCCGCTCGACAAGACCACGCTCCAGCTCCGGGCGGCGTGCTACCGCGCCGCGAACGACCCTCGCGCCGAGGCCGCCGAGGCGGAGTGGGCGGAGCTCGTCACGCGCGACGCGCCCTTCTCCCTGCTCCTCGCGCGGGTCCGTCCGTCGCACCCCTCCCCCGCGCCCTCGCCTGCCCCGGCGGCGCCGGCCGAGGAGCACGACGCCTCCGCCGACCCGCCGCCCTCCCCCCCGCCGGCCGATGCCGGCGCATCCGACGCTCCGTGAGCGTGCCGACGAGCCGAAGTTGCACGAGGTCTGCTAGGGTGCGGATCGTGGCCACGGGTCGAAGCGGCGAGGCGCGAGGTTTCTCCGCCATCGAGCTCATGAACTTCCTCGCGCTGGCCGCGGTGCTCACCGCCATCGCCATGTACGCGCTCGCGCGGTACGTCCGCCACGGCAAGACCGCCGAGGCGATGGAGTCGGTCACGCGCCTCGCGGCCGGCGCCGCCGACTACTACAACCGCTCCGACGCGAACCAGCCCTCGGGCGCCTCGCCGCAGGCGGTGCACGCGATGCGGCACTTCCCGCCGAGCGCGCGCGGACCGGTCCCGGAGGAGGCGCTCTCGGTGCGCGGCAAGCGCTATCAGTCGAACAGCGCCGACTGGGCGGCGAGCCCGTGGCGCGAGCTCGGGTTCTCCATCGTGCAGCCGCAGTGCTACCAGTACTCGTACTCGGCCGAGGGCGCGGGCGCCTCCGCGAAGGCCACGGTGACCGCGCAGGGCGATCTCGACGGCGACGGCACGCGGTCGACGTACTCGCTCTCGGTCGCACCGGACGACGCGCTCGAGGCGAAGGTCGCGCCGCAGATGACGCGTCAGGATCCGGAGGAGTGACCCGGTGCGCCGCTTCACGCCCGTCGAGCTCGCGATCGGCGTCGCGCTGGCGGGATCGCTCGCGGCGGTCGCCATCCCCGCGTTCGTGCGCGAGCTGCATGCGTCGCGCTTCGTCGAGCCGACCGACGGGCTGAATCGCATCGGCGTGGCCGCGGTCGCGTACGCCGAGCAGAACGGGCGCTTCCCCGACTCCGTCGGCCTCACGCCCTCCTCGCCGCCGCGCGGCAAGAAGGAGGTGGACCCGCCGGGGACGTGGGACGCGCCGACGTGGCAGGCGCTCGGGTTCCGGCCCGCACCGGAGGGCGCCCCGCACGCGTACGCCTTCTCGTTCGACGCGCCGAAGCCCGGCGAGGCGTTCGCGGCGCAAGCCCGCGGCGATCTCGACGGCGACGGGCTCTCGAGCACCTTCGAGGTCCGCGGTACGATCCGCCCCGGAGAGAAGCCGCAGGTGGTCCCCGGGATGTACGTGGAGGCGGAGCTCGAATGAGCCGCGCGCGCCGGATGAGCCTCGCGGAGCTCGTCGCGGTCGCGGTCGCGATGGTCGCGGCGCTCGGGATCGCCGTGCTCCAGCCCCGGCTCGCGAGCGACGCGAAGACGGTCAAGCAGCGCGACGACGTCTTCGTGCTCCCCCCGCCCGCGCAGCTCCGCGTCATGACGCTCGGCTACAAGAGCCCCACCGCCGATCTGCTCTGGGCGAAGCTGCTCGTCGAATGGGGCCTCCACAACCAGGAGAAGCGCCCGTTCCCCGACGTCACCCGCTACCTCGACGGGATCCTCGCCGTCGAGCCGGATTTCCCGACGCTCTACGAGTTCGTGGACACGATCCTCGTCTACGGCCCGACGCCCGGGACCCCGGAGGACGCGCGCGCCGCGCGCAGGTACCTGGAGCGCGGTACGCGCGAGCGACCGTACGACCACTCGGTGTGGCTCCACTACGGTCAGTTCCTCGCGTTCCTCGCGCCGTCGTTCCTCGACGACAAGGACGAGGTGGACCGCTGGCGCAAGGACGGCGCCTTCGCACTCATGCGCGCGGTCGAGCTCGGCGGCGATCCCGATCGCTCCCTCTCCGCGAGCACGATCCTGACGGCCGCCGGCGAGAAGAAGGCGGTCATCCGCCACCTGCAGCGCGCCTACGCCGTCGCCGACGATCCGGAGACGCGGCGCCAGATCGCCATCAAGCTGCAGCGCCTCGAGGCGTCCTCCGATGCCGAGACCGCGGTCTCGATCGTCGACCACGAGTGGCGCGCCAAGTACGGCTTCTTCTCGCGGAGCGCCGCGCTCCTCGTCGGACCGTCGCGATCGCCCGTGGCGTGCGCGGGCCCGGCCTCCTACGAGCGCAAGGCCTGTCCGCGTGACTGGTCGATGGCGATCGGCGAGGGACGCTGAGCGCGATCACTCGACGAGGATCGTGCGCAGGCTCACCATCGTGTTCTCCTCGGAGCCGCCGAGCTTCGCCCAGACGCTGATCTCGTAGAGCCCCGCCTGGCCCGCCTGGCTCTTGTCCGCGAGCGGCACGTCGATGGAGAAGCGCGGCCCGTCGATCTTCACCTGGATCGGCGTGACGAAGCCCGGGCCCCAGTACATCTGGAACGGCTTGGGCACCGGGTAGCTCCGGCGCTTGTTCAGCTCGGCGGGCGTGAGCGGCCTCGGCGCCGCGATGCGCGCGACGCCCACGCCGCTCGGCCGCGCGCCCTCTGCGAGGACGCCCTCGACGTGCACCGTCGCGCCGGCCTTCGCCTTCTTCGGCAGGGCGGCATAGGTGCCGTAGCCGTCGACGAACTCCTGCGCGAAGCACGGCACGGCGATCTCCTTGTCGGTCTCGACCGGCTGCGCGACGCCGATCCCGACGCGCGTGTGCGCCGGCTTCAGGATGTTCTTCCGGTGGCCGTCGTTCGGCGGCACCTCGTCGAAGAACAGCGACTCGGCGCGCTCGATCTGCGCCGGATCGATCGTCGGGCTCGCGTCGAGCGTGCGCCGCTGCTCGTCGGTGAAGCAGAGCGCGTTCTCGAGCACCATGTCCGCGCCGCCGGCCGCCGTGTGCCGCTCCTCCGGGACCGAGCCATCGCTGCCCCAGTGTCCGAGGTAGCCGAGCTTCGCCATGTCCTCGGCGTGCGCCTGACCCGCCGCCGTGGCGGCGCCCTCGTCGAGCGTGACCGGTCCGAGGCCTTGCGAGGCGCGATCGCGGTTGATCAGCGCCAGCATGTACGTTCGGGCCTCCGGGATCGAGAGGCGCTTGCTCGGGCGCTCGATCCTGGCCGGCTGCGTCGTGTTGGACGCCGGCCGATCGCCGTGCTTCTCCTGCGTCGCGCCGACGGTCGCGGCGGCCTTCGGCGCCGCCGTCTCCACCGGCTTGGATGCGGGCTGCGCTGCGGGCGACGAGCACGCGGCGAGGAACACGAGGGCGATCCGCCGAGAATTCATGACCGCGATCTGGTAGACCATACTCCGATGTCCGTGTCGCTGTCCGTCCTGTGTGGGCAGCTCCTCGTCGTCGGCCTCGCGGGCACCGAGCTCGGTGCCGAGGAGAAGCGAGCGTTCTCGTCCGGCGAGCGCGGAGGCGTCACGCTCTTCAAGCGCAACATCGGGTCGCTGGAGCAAGTGGCCGAGCTCACGCGCGCGCTGCGCGAGGCATGCCCGGCCGAGCTTCCGCCGCTCGTCGCGATCGATCAGGAGGGCGGGCGCGTCGTCCGCATCGGTCCCCCTGCCCTCGCCCTCCCCGCGATGCGGCGCATCGGCGACCTCGGCGACGAGGCGTTCGCCGAGCGTCTCGCCGCCGCGCAGGCCGAGGAGCTCCGCGCGCTCGGCATCACGATGAGCTTCGCGCCCGTCGCCGACGTGCACACGCGCGCCGAGAACCCGATCATCGGCGACCGTGCGTTCGGCACCACGCCGGAGGTCGTCGCGCGCTTCGCCGGCGCCTGGGCCGACGGGCTCGCGCGTGGCGGCCTCCTCGCGTGCGCGAAGCACTTCCCCGGCCACGGCGACACCACGGTCGACTCGCACCTCGCGCTCCCGCGCGTCGACCGCCCGCGCGAGGAGCTCCTCGCGATCGAGGTCGCCGCCTTCCGTCCGCTCGCGCGCCGTCCGTCCGTCTCCGCGATGATGACCGCGCACGTCGTCTATCCCGCGCTCGACGATCGACCCGCCACCATGTCACGTGCGATCTGCACCGATCTGCTGCGCCGCGATCTCGGCTTCTCCGGCGTGCTCTTCTCCGACGACCTCGAGATGAAGGCCATCGCCTCTCCCGTCGGCGACGCCGCCGTCGCCGCGGTGGCGGCCGGATGCGACGTGCTCCTCGTGTGCTCTCGCGCCGACCTCGCCGCCGAGGCGCACGCCGCGCTCGTCCGCGAGGCCGAGACGAGCTCCACGTTCCGCGCGCGGTGCGAGGAGGCCTACGGCCGGGCGCTCGCGATGCGCCGCCGCGTCCCCGGCGCCGCGGGCGTCTTCGCGCGGCACGACGAGCTCGCCGCCGAGCTCGCCCGCCGCCTCGAGAGCGGGAGGACCGCATGAGCCTCGTCGGCATCGCCGCCAAGCGCATCGTGACGTGCGACCCCGCTCGCGCGACGAAGGCCGATCCGCTCGGTGTGGTCGAGGACGCGGCCGTCCTCTACGACGAGCACTCGATCAGCTGGGTCGGTCCGCGCGCCGCGGCCGACGGCAAGGTGCCGATCGTCGACGTCGGCGATCGCGTCGTCACGCCCGGCCTCGTCGACGCGCACACGCACGCGGCCTGGGTCGGCTCGCGCCACGACGAGTACGTCATGAAGGTCGCGGGCGCCGACTACCGGGCGATCGCGGCGGCCGGCGGCGGCATCCTCTCGACCTACCGCGCCGTCGCGGAGGCGAGCGAGGACGAGATCGCCGAGGCCCTCTCCGCGCGCCTTCGCCGCATGGCCTCGCTCGGCGTGACCACCTGCGAGGTGAAGAGCGGCTACGGCCTCGAGCCCGACGGCGAGCGCAAGCAGCTCCGCGCGATCAAGCGCGCGAGAGAGACGGCCGGGCTCCCGCACGTCGTCGCGACGTTCCTCGCGCTCCACGCGCTCCCTTCGAGCGCGGTCGCGAGCCGCGATCACTACGTGCTCCGCGTCGCCACCTCGCTGGTGCCGGAGATCGCGTCGGCCGGGCTCGCCGACTTCGTCGACGCGTACGTCGATCACAACGCCTTCGGCGTCGACGAGGCGCGCCTCGTCTGCGACGGCGCCCGTCGTGCCGGCCTCGGCGTCCGTTTGCACGTCGGCCAGTTCGCGGACGTCGGCGGCGCGCAGCTCGCCGCCGAGGTCGGCGCGCGCTCGGCCGATCACCTCGAGAACGTGGGCGCCGCGGGCATCGCAGCCCTCGCGTCCGCCGGCGTCGCGGCGACGCTCCTGCCGATCGCGAGCTTCACGCTCGGCCAGGCGCCTCCGCCCGTCGCCGCCCTGCGCGCCGCGGGCGTCCCGCTCGTCGTCGCGAGCGACGCGAACCCCGGCACCGCGCCCTCGGAGAGCCTCCCTCTCGCGATGGCCCTCGCGGTGCGGATGTACGGCCTCACGCCGGCCGAGGCGATCCTCGGCGCGACGCGGCTCGCGGCGGTCTCCCTCGGCCTCGCGGGCGGCGGCGTCCCCCGCCCTCGCGGCGCGCTCGTCCCCGGCGCTCGCGCGGACGTCGCGGTGTGGGACCTCCCCCACGAGAACGCGATCCTCCAGCCGTGGGGCGTGGCGAAGACGCACTTCGTCCTGCGCGACGGCGTCCGCATCCACGGCTAGGTCGTTCTCGCTCGCTCGTTCGCTCGCTCGTTCGCTCGGTGGCGAGCGGGCGAGCGGGGCGTTGCCCCTGCCGAGCCCCATGCATCAGGCCCAACTATCAACGCCTGATGCCTCTCGCCGACGCCGCGATCGACGCCGCGATCGACGCCGCGATCGACGCCGTGACGTCGCGAGGCAGCGAGGACAGCAGGGGTCGATATCAAGGCGTGCTGCTCTGGCGATCCGCGGTGGCCGATTTCACGGCCCGATATGCTCCGGTGTCGGAACGCGGCAGGCTCCCATGACGCCGCAAGCTCCCATCGCAAGAGGGAAGGCATGCTGCGTCGGACCGGGCCGATGAATCGACGAACGGGTCGTGATTTCTAGGCCCGACGGGGCTCGTGCAGGGGATACCGACGTGTTCGACGATGCGGATCGCGTGGCAGGTTTCGATAGCCGAGCGTGATGCGTCCGCAGAGCAGCAGGCGTTGATGGCTAGGCCTGATGCGGATGTCGCCGGGCCGGGCGGCGCGCGGGGCGGGCGGCGCGCGGGGCGCGTCGGCGGGTCGGACGGCGCGCGCAGGTTCGATTCGAAGCCTGATGCCGCACGGGGCACGCAGCAGGCTTTGATAGTTGGGCCTGATGCGTGGAGCTCGGCGGGGACACCCGCCCCCCGCAGTCAGGCGCGGGCAGCTCACATGGCGTCGGGGTGGCGGCCCAGGCCCGCCGGCGGGCGGACCTCGCTCTTGCGGCGGCTGACGAGCGCGAGGGCGACGAGCGTGGCGACGAACGGGAGGACCGAGAGGATCTGCGTCGGGATCTTCGTCTGGTTCTGGAGCACGATCTGCGAGGCGTCGAGCGCGGCAAACGCGAGGCACGCGGCGACGGCCGGCCAGGGGCGCCATCCCGAGACGATCACCGCGGCGAGCGCGATGAAGCCGCGTCCGCCGGTCATGCCGGCCTGGAACTGATGGAGGTCGTACGCGAGGGCGGTGCCGCCGAGCCCGCAGATCGCGCTGCCGATGCAGACCGCCGCCGTGCGCGTTCCGACGACGTGAACGCCGACCGCCTGAGCCGCGGCGGGGTCCTCGCCGCACGCCCGGAGCCGCAGACCGAAACGTGTATGATGCAACATCCACGCGGAGGCCGCGACGAGGGCCACGGTGCCGATCAGGAAGGGATCGAAGAGCACGTTCGGCACGCGGATGCCCGTGACGCTCGGTGAGTTCGAGCTCGACCCGTAGAGCGCGCGCAGGAGGAAGCGGGTGCCGCCGGCGGCGGCGAGGTTGATCGCGAGGCCGCTCACGATCGCGTCGATCCGCGCGCGCACCGCCAGCGTGGCGTGGAGGAGGCCGATCGTCGCGCCGGCCGCGAGGCCCGCCGCGACGCCGGTCGCGGCGCTGCCGGTCGCGACGTGGACGGCGATGGAAGCGAGCGCCGAGGCGAGCATCGTCCCCTCGAGCGCGATGTTGACGACGCCGCTCCGCTCGCAGAGCACGCCGCCGAGCCCGGCGCACGCGTAGGGGACGGTCATGCGGATCGTCTCGGTGAGCATGCTCATGCGAGCACCGCCCTCCGGACGCGGACGTCGGCGAGCGCGACCGCGACGATGACGACGCCTTGCAGGACGTCCATGAGCTCCTTGGGAACGTGGGCGTTGAGCGCGAGGCCGCCCTGCTGGAGCGTGCCGAAGAGGAGCGCCGCGAGCACGAGACCGGAGGCGCTGCCGCGACCGAGGAGCGCGACCGCCACGCCGCCGAACCCTGCGCCCGCGCCGAGCCCCTCCTCGAAGTATCCCTTGTACCCGTTGACGGTCGCGAGGCTCGCGGCGCCCGCGAGCGCGCCGGACAGCAGGAGCGCCTGCTCGAGGCGCCGCCGGACGGGGACCTTCTCGGCCTGCATCGCGACCGGGTTCTTCCCGATGAGGCCGAGCTCGCGGCCGAAGCGTGTGCGCCGATGCGCCCTGACGACGATCGCGGCGAAGAAGAGCGCGACGACGACGGCGAAGCTCGCGGCGCTGCCGCGGAAACCGGCGAAGGCCGCCTCGAGGCGAGGCATCCGCGCGCCGGGCACCACGTCGACGGTGCGCACGGTGCCGGTCATGGCGAGGCCGGAAGCCATCGCGAGACCGATGGCGCCGTCGGCGACGCGGTTCATCATGATCGTCGAGATGACCTCGTGCGCACCGACGCGACCCTTGAGCAGCGCGGGGACGGCGGCCCACGCCGCGCCGGCCGCCATCGCGCACGCGAGCACGACGGGGAGCGCGACGAGCGCGGGCGTGCCGGCGGGGAGGCGTGAGCCGACGACGCCCGCGACGAGGCTCGCGACGGCGAGCTGCCCCTCGGCGCCGATGTTGAAGAGCCCCGCCCGCAGCGCGAGGTCGACGGCCACGCCCGTGAACAGCAGGGGCGTCGCCTTGAAGAGGACCTGGCCGGCTCCGTACGACGTGCCCCACGTGCCCTCGAACAGGAGGACGGCCATCGCGCGCGGAGAGGCGCCATAGAGCCACACGAGGACGCAGAACGCAAGCCACCCCGCGGCGACGCCGGCGACGCCGACGAGCACGGAGGGAGGCAGGGCGCGCGGCTTCAATGCGTGGCCTCCGCCGTTGCCCCGAGCATCTGCCTTCCGAGCTCCTCGTCGGAGGCGCTCGGCGGCATCTCGGCGACGATGCGGCCCCGGGCGAGCACCAGGATGCGACTCGAGAGACTGCGAAGCTCGTCGAGGTCGGCGCTGATGACGAGGATCCCGGCGCCGCCGGCCGCCGCGCGCCGTAGCCGCGCGTGGATGTCGCGCGACGCCCCGAGATCGACGCCGCGCGTGGGCTGCGCCGCGACGATCGCACGGACGCTCGCCCGGCCGAGGGCGCGCGCCACGACGATCTTCTGCTGGTTGCCGCCGGAGAGGCCGCGGGCGTCGCGATCGAGATCGTCGGCGTTCGCGCCGGACTGGGTGAGGCGCGCACGGGCCTCGGCGTCGAGCCGGTGCATGTCGAGGATGCCGAGCGGTCCGGCGAAGCGCTCGAGCTCGCCGAGCAGGAGGTTGTCGCGCAGCGAGGCGTCGAGCACGAGGCCCTCGGTCTGGCGGTCCTCGCGGATCGCGACGACCGGCCCGCCCTCCACCACCCCGCGATCCGGGCCGATGTCGCCGGCGAGCATCGAGACGAGCTCGCGCTGCCCGTTGCCTTCGACGCCCGCGATGCCGACGATCTCGCCGGCGCGGAGCTCGAGGTCGACGTCCTCCAGCGCGCGGCCGAGCGTTACGCCGCGGACCGAGAGCACGACCTCGCCGTCGTCCTGCTTCGTGACGGCGGTCGCCTCGTGTTGCGCCGCCGTCCCGGACCCCATGATCGCCCTCGTGACCTCGTCGATCTGCGCATCGACGTCGCCGGCGCGATCGACGGGGCGCGAGAAGACCATCTCCCCGCGCCGCATCACGGTGACGACGTCGGCGTGGGCTCGGATCTCGTCCATCTTGTGCGTGACGACGACGACGCCCTTGCCCGCGTCCGCGAGCCTCCGCAACGTCGCGTAGAGAGCGCCGACCTCGCCTTTCGTCAGGACGGCCGTCGGCTCGTCGAGGATGAAGAGCCGCGCGTCACGGAACAGCGCGCGCGCGATCTCGAGGCGCTGACGATCGCCGACGCCGAGCGTCTCGACGCGGGCATCGAGCGGCAGCTCCACGCCGAGCTCCTTCTCCACGCGCCGCGCACGCTCGCGCGCGGCGGCGCGATCGAGGACGCCGCCCGGCGACGTCGGCTCGGCTCCGAGCACGAGGTTCTCGAGCGCCGTGAACACCGGAATGAGCGCGAAGTGCTGCAGCACCATCGCCACCCCGCGTGCGATCGCTTCGCGCGGCGTGTGCGGTGCGAGGACGGAGCCCGCGACCTGGACCTCGCCGGTGTCCGGGACCAGCATCCCCGCGACCAGCTTGAGGAGCGTCGTCTTCCCCGCCCCGTTCTCCCCGCAGACCGCGTGGATTTCCCCGGCTCGGAACGAGACCGAGGCCCGGGCGACGGACACACACTCGCCGAAACGCTTGGACACCGACGTCGCGCGGGCGAGCTCTTCGGGCACGGCGCGTAGGATAAGGCAATCGTCGCGCTTTTTTCGTAGGATCAAGGAAAGCCATGACGCCCCGTATTTCGCCTCGAACGCGCCGCAGGTTCTCGGGCCGCGGAGCGACGTTGCCCGAGTACGCGATCCTCATGCTCGGCGTGCTGCTCATCGCGGCCGGCGCAGTGAAGCTCATCGGCGGCGCGATCAAGAAGCAGGCGACGACGGCGGGTGAGAACGTCGCCATGGGCGGCGGCGGTGGCGGCGGATCGGGAGCCGGTGGTGGCGGCGGCGGCGGCGGCGGCGGCGGAGGCGGGGGCGGAGGCGGCGGTGGCGGCGGTGGCGGTGGCGGTGGCGGTGGCGGTGGCGGT